>Ga0209917_1000327_pt1 | contig 19993 bp, 15 predicted proteins | sample SalPon2_C_H2O_MG_FD_185710 | JGI IMG/M metagenome (GOLD analysis project Ga0209917, IMG submission 185710) | Salt pond water microbial communities from South San Francisco under conditions of wetland restoration - Salt Pond MetaG R2_C_H2O_MG... | ecosystem: Environmental > Aquatic > Non-marine... | reverse complement strand
AGGTGTGAGCGGCTCCGGAAACGACGTGGGGGGGCTTGTTGGATTCAAAGAAGACGGTGCAACGACCGAGGACTCGTACTGGGATACGGAGACGACCGGGCAGGCGTCGAGTCGCGGTGGGACGGGACTGGCCACCGATCAGATGCGAGGCAGTGCTGCATCGAACAATATGACAGCGTTTGACTTCCAGAACACGTGGGATGTCCGCAGTGGGGCGGCAGTTTCCTACCCGTATCTGCAGAACAACACTCAATCGCCGCCACCGGGGCTTGAGAGTCTGTTTGCTAGCGGCACTGGATCTGAATCGTCTCCGTTCGAGATCAAAAACTGGTATCATCTTGACAACGTAAGTCGGCTCCCGGGTGCGAACTACACCCTCCTCGCCGACCTGAATTCGAGTACGACTGGCTACGACGAGGTGGCTAATGCGAGTGCGAACGACGGGAAGGGATTCGAGCCGATCGGATCGGCTGTCGAGCCATTTAACGGTTCGTTCGACGGAAACAAGTCTACGATTTCGGGGGTCATAATCAACCGACCACAGACGGACGGGATTGGGCTCATCGGTCACGTCGGCGCGGATGGGGAGGTACGAAACGCCACGTTGGAAGCGGCGGAAGTCACCGGGGGAGATGAGGTCGGCGTCGTAGTCGGAGACAGTGCTGGATCGGTGACGAACGTGACGGCATCTGGGAACGTCACTGGTGATGAGCACGTTGGCGGGGTGGTCGGACACGTGCATAGTGGCGTCATCTCCGACTCGCACGCCTCTGTGAGCGTACATGCGACCGAAAATAGCGGTGGACTGGTCGGACAGGGGGACAACGCTGCGATACGAGAGTCTGTTGCGACCGGGTCAGTGAATGCATCGGGATCCTACGTTGGTGGACTCGTTGGCGATATCTACGGAGACAGCAGTATCAAGAACTCTATGGCGAGCGGCAACGTCACTGGTGACCAGTACGTTGGCGGATTGGTCGGCTACAGTAAGGGAGACGTGACGAACGCGACTGCTGCTGGAACTGTCTCAGGTTCTGACAATGATGTCGGTGGACTGATCGGGTATACTGCCAGTGGGGAACTGGCGAATGTAATTGCGTTCGGGGACGTCTCGGGCGAAGCTTATGATGTCGGCGGGCTAGTTGGTGATAACTCAGTTACAGTTACAAACGCTACCGCGTCTGGAAACGTTTCAGGAGAAGATGATGAAATCGGTGGCCTGATCGGTGACAATTCTGGATCGGTAACGAATGTAACTGCTTCCGGAACTGTCACTGGCGACGATGAGGTCGGGGGGCTGATCGGTGATGATGATGCATCGGTAGTGCGGAATGCAGCTGCCTCTGGGAACGTCACTGGTGACACTGAAGCCGGTGGGTTGATCGGTGTGAGTTCTGGATCGGTGATAGAAGTGACCGCGTCTGGGAGTGTCACTGGTACCACTGATGTCGGCGGTTTGATCGGTGATAGTTCCGAATCGGTAGTGCAGAATGCAACCGCCTCTGGCAATGTCACTGGTGACGAAGAAGCAGTCGGTGGACTAATCGGTGACGTAGACGAAGGGGGGAAGATCCTCAACTCGTACGCAACCGGTGATGTTTCCAGTAGCGCGAGTTGGGCAGTTGTCGGCGGGCTCGTTGGCGACAGCTCTGGTGAGAGAATCGCTGATTCGTTTGCAACTGGCAACGTCACGACCGATGGTGAAAACGTCGGCGGACTGGTCGGTATCCATCGTCGCGGAAACATCACGAACGTGACTTCGTCCGGAGCCGTCTCGGGCACGAGTAACGTCGGGGGACTTATAGGAAAAGTTGCATACAATTCAGACACGGTCATTCGTAACGCCTCCGCAACGGGCAACGTGACTGCCGGTGGCACGAAAATCGGAGGATTCGTCGGACTCAGCGCGAGCGGAAGCGGCACCGTCATCGACTCAGCTGCTCGCGGCGATGTGAACGTAACAGAAGGGTATTCACGTTCTACAGCCCTCGCGGGGGGATTCATCGGCAAGAACCAGTTCACCACGCTGACCAACGTCAGTGCAAGTGGTGACGTTTATATCCCTGATGCAAACCGCGTCGGTGGGCTTGTCGGCGAAAACAATGGAGAGAGTCTCACCGATGCTATCGCACGTGGTAATGTTAGTGGAGACGGCGACGTTGGTGGGCTTATCGGGTGGGACGCGTGCAGTAGCGAGCTGATTGTTAACGCAACTGCGACGGGTCAGGTCACTGCGACAGGTGATGACGTTGGTGGACTTATCGGCTTCGCTGGTTGTTCAAAAACGTGGGAGAACATACGCGCAACGGGATATGTGATGGGTGATAAACAAGTCGGTGGGATCGTTGGTGATGCCCGTAGTGAAATTGAGCTTATCAACGCCACCGCAAGCGGCGACGTTAAAGGAACCCAATACGTCGGCGGCCTGGCCGGTGAACTTTACCAACCGACTATTACTGATTCCACGGCGACTGGGGACGTGACCAGCACCGCTACAGCCGGCAGTAGTTACGCAGGGGGGCTAATCGGAGAAATGCCTGCCGGCACAATCTCCGCCTCCGCCGCCACAGGAAACGTGACTGCCGCTGGGAGCCACGCCGGCGGGCTGATCGGTCTGCTACAGGACGCGGAACCAGCACAGATCAACGAGTCCTATGCCACCGGCGACGTCACTGGCAACCAGTCCGTGGGTGGACTCGCAGGTAAAGCAATACGCACCAACATTACGAACACCTACGCGACCGGGAGCGTCGACGGCAACGCATCGCTCGGTGGCCTCGTTGGGAACGTTTCTGGCGGTAACGTCACTCTCTCGTACGCGGTCGGTGCTGTCGCCGACGAACCTGCTGCCGGCGGTCTGATCGGCACAACGCAGGAGTCGCCAACAATCGAGAGCGCCTACTGGGACACCGAGACGACGGCCCAATCGTCCTCGGAGGCCGGCACCGGTCTCACGACCACCCAACTCAAGGCCAACCAGAGTCTGGCCGGTTTCGACTTCCAGCACACGTGGAATGTCCGCAGTGGGACGGAAATTTCCTACCCGTATCTGCAGAACAATACCCAATCGCCTGCGCCGGGGCTTGAAACACGTGTGTCTGTCGACACGATTGATGCACGCAACGCGACCGTCCAAGTGGGTGAACAGGGCCAGCTCGTGGTGCGGGCCACCGCCTCTGGGGACCCTGCAGCAGACACACAGATAGTCGTCGAATCTGACGATGGGCTGTCTGGTATCTCTCCGGATGACACCGCAGTAACCAACGCTACGGGTGAGGCAACATTTAGTTTCTCAGGACCGGCCACGGGGACGTATACCCTCACAGTCGCCCTTGCAGCTGATGAAACGATAAGCGATACGGCGACCGTCACGGTCCGGCCCGAGCCAACACCCACCCCGACGCCAACACCGACACCATCACCCGATCCTGCCGCGTTTGACGTCGAGATAGATACGCCCGCTGACCCGGTCTCCGTCGGTACGACAGTCGAGGTTGGTGCGACCGTGATCAACACCGGCGACCGGTCGAGCACCCAGTCCATCAGACTCCAAGTTGACGGCTCTACCGTCGATCAAACTACGGTCACACTTGCTGGTGGGGAGCAAACCTCGGTGCCACTCACGTGGACACCAGGGGTAGATGACCGTGGTGAGGTGCCTATCACCATTGCAAGCGACGACGACACTGCCGCGACGACGATTACGGTAGAAGATTCCGTCTCGGCGGCTTCATTTGAGGTGAGTCTTGACGACCTTCCGGTCACGGTTAACGCCGGCCAGCCGCTGCCCGTCGAGTATACTGTCACGAATCGCGGCGAGAGGGCAGGTTCACAGCCGCTCCAGTTCCGTGTCAATGGAACGCAAGAAGCGACCGAACCTGTCGACCTCGCGGCGAACTCGTCCCAACGTGGTACGTTCACCTACCGTCCCGACCGTGACGACGTCGGTCCGCTGTCCGTCACCGTCGCGAGCGCGAACGACAGCGCGACCGGGAGCGTCACCGTCGAGTCGCCCGGCCCGGCCGACATCGGTATCGCGAACGTGACTACTACCTCACCCGTCACGGAGAATGGCACGCTTCTCGTTGACGCCACGCTCGAAAACGCGGGCCCAGGCCCCGGGGAAACCTCTGTTGCGTTCACCGTTGCAGACTACAGCGACGAGACGACCGTCCGTCTCGGGGCTGCTGAGACGACCACCGTCACCTTCGAGTGGCCGACCGCGCCTGGCGACGCCGGCACCTACACCGCCGCTGTCACGACCGCCAACCAGACGCGTGAGCGTCCCGTCCGCGTCGAGGCGTCGACCACCGACTTCGCCGTCACGTCGCTCACCCAGACCGGCTCGGGCACCGAAGATACAGCGCTCACGCTGACGGCCGATATCGAAAACGTGGGGGCTGCCGCGGCAACCCAGGACGTCGTGCTCCGTATCCCCGGAGCCAACATCACGCAGCGCACGGCCGTCATGCTCGAGCCTGGTGCGTCGACGAGCGTTACGTTCACCTGGACGCCTCCCTTGGGTGCCGCCGGCAGCTACACGGCTGAGGTTCAGACCGCCGCCGACACCGCCACGACCAGTCTCGCTGTCGAGCCGGCCGTCCAATCGCTCCGCGTAGACACGGCCGCCGACACGATACTCGCCGGGGAGACGACGACTGCCACGGCGACGGCCGTCTTTACGGATACGACGACGTCGACCGTCACCGATGCGGCGACGTTCACCGTGGCCGACCCGACGATTGCGACCGTCGACCCCGATGGCACCGTTACCGGGGTCGAACCGGGGACGACGACGATCACTGCGACGTACGCCAATCGGACCGCCACGACCGAGCTCACCGTCGCAGACGCCACGCCCACGGTCGACACGGCCGTCGTCTCCACCGGACGGCCGGACCTACTCGAGGTGACGTTCTCGCCAGGGGTCTCGCTCAGTGGCGACGATCCGACCGCAGGGATACGCGTCACGGCCGACGGTACGCCCGTTCCAGTGACCACGGCGGTCGCCACCGACGACACGCTACTGGTTGGACTCGGTCGCCCGGTCGGTGCTGAGTCGAACATCACCGTGAGCTACGACGAGAGTGCCGGGACGCTCGTCGGCCCGACGGGTGTTGCCGCCCCGTCGTTCAGCGACGTCGCCGTCACCAACCGCATCAAAGACCGGCTCGTTCGAGCACAGGCGTCGGCAAGCAGCTATCGTGTGACCGCCGGCACGACGGTGACGCTCCGGGCGACTGGCTCGACCATCGCGCCCGGAGTCACGCCCACCTACACGTGGACCGTCGACGGCACCCAGATCGCAGAGACGACGACTCCTGCCACCACCCACACTTTCACCGAGGCCGGCTCACAGACAGTCGAGGTTCGCGTTAGTGCTCAAGGGGCGTCGGCCGACGACACGGACCGTGTCACGATCGACGTCGACGACCGCCCGCCAACGGCTGCGCTCACGCTCTCCGATCAGGTTGTCACGCCTGGGACGACGGTGACGGCTGACGCGAACGGGTCACGTGATGCCGTCGGTATCGACTCGTACGCGTGGTCGTTCGGCGACAACACGACGGAACAGGGGCCGGCGCTCACGACGCCGACGCACAGCTACGCTGCCCCCGGCGAGTACCAGGTGAGTGTGACCGTCACGGACACGAACGGCCAGACGGACACCGCTACACAGTCTGTCCTCGTCAACGCCCCTAGAGCCGACGTACAGACGGAGCCGCTCGCGTTCGGAACGGTGGCCGTTAGATCGACGACGACCCAGACGATTCCGATCGAGAACACTGGAACCGAGACGCTGACCGTCACCGATGCCGCCATCGAGGGCACAGACGCGGCTGCCTACTCACTCGCGGAGCCGCTCGACACCGGATTGCTCACCGTGCGGCCTGGTGAGCGACAGTCTGTCGGGGTTACGTTTGCCCCATCGACCGCCGAAGAGCTGTCCGACGCCGAACTCGTCATCGAGACGGACGACCCAACGCTGCCCACTACACGGATCGACGTGTCTGGCGAGGGCGTCGACAGCAACCTCACGCCGGTCGATTCGACGGGAACATTTGGGTCAGTGGCGGTCGGCGACACTACGACGACGACCGTCGCGTTCGAGAACAAGGGCGATACAGCCGCCACGCTTCGCAACGTCTCGGCGACCGATCCACAGGTGACCGTCACGGACGCGCCCGACACCATCCCAGCAGGCGATACCGAGACGGTAACCGTCGCGTTTACGCCGACTCAAGCTGGTGATTCACGAGCGACGCTCGCTGTGAGTACCGACGACGGCAGCACTGCCACCACCTCACTAACTGGTTCGGGCATCGCCCCGGCCCTGCGCGTCAGCGACGACACTCTAACCTTTGGTGAGATCGGCGTCGATGAATCAGCCACGGAGACGCTCGCGATCAGTAACTACGGCACGGATGCGCTCACAATTACGGGGCTGGACATCACTGGATCCGCGGCTGATGGGTTCACCGCAGGCGAACCACCTGCCACGATTGCGCCCGGTGAGACGGCGACAGTCGATGTGACAGCGACGCCAGCGACTGCTGGACAGCAGGACGCAACGCTCGCGATCGAGAGCACCGACCCGACGACACCACGACGGACCGTTGGACTGTCCGCCGAGGGAGTTGCCGCCACAATCGATATCGGTGCACGCACGCTCGACTTCGGTGAGACGGCCGTCGGAGAGACAGTAACGCTGAACCTGAGCGTCGCTAATCGGCCGGGGTCGCCAGGTGACTTGCAGATCGACCGGACGACCATCGTCGGCCAGCATCCAGAGGACTTCAGCATCGTCTCAGGAAGCGCCCCACAGACGCTTGCCCCCGGAGAGACACGAACGCTGGAGGTGGCCTTTACCGCCAGCGAAGTGGGTGAACGGACAGCCCAGATCCAACTCGAGAGTGACGCTGCGAACGAACCCTTTGCGACGATCTGGCTGACAAATACCCGGAGCTACATCCTCGTTCAAGAGGTGAGCAATCCGACAGTCAATATTGAAGGCGAGAATCTCGAGCGCGGAAACGCCCATCGCGTCAACACAACGACGCCAGCCGCCTCTGACGAGCCGGTCACGGTCGTCGCAATGGATTTAGGACTTGCTACCGACGGTGACTTCGAGCTGAACAAGGTGTACGAGTACAGCTCACCAGAGTCGACGACGCCCGACCGCAGTCCCGGTGAAGCGGTCATCCGGTACGTCACCTTTGAGAACCGCAGCGTGCCAACAGGTATGTTCGCCGACCGGACAGCAACGATCGATGTCGACCGGGCTGCGCTGCCGGATGGCGTCACCCAAGAAGGGATCACGCTCCAGCAATTCGTCCCCGACCGTGATACGTGGGAACCCGTCGAGCTGCAACTCGTCGACGAATCTCCGACTCGGTACCGGTTCGAAGCCGATCTTCAGCGCTTTGAGACGCTAGCCGTGACAGCGCCGGAGACTCAGCTCGAATCGCTGACACTCGATCTGGCTGCGACGACACTCGACGTGAATGAGACGGCTCGCGTCGACGTGACTGCTGCGTTCAGCGACGGCACGACCGACACCGTGACGCCGAACGCGATAGTCACCAGCCGGGATCCCGAGATCGCTTATATCGAGCCTGCTGCGCCATCGGGCGTGTCAGTCGTCGGGACGGGGGTCGGTGACACGACCCTTGTCGCAAACGTGACTGTCGGCAACCGGGTCGTGACCGCTACCCAGCCGATTAGCGTGCGTGCCGGTGACGATACCAACGACGAGACCAGCTCGGGCGGCGGTGGCAACGACGATCGCGACAGCGGTGAAAGCGACGACGACGGTCGTCCGAGCGTGAGCGTCCGCTCGATGGCGCAATCCGACGCCGCGGGAGCGCAGGACGGTGGGTCCGATGTGGCCCCGACTTCGACAACCGGGTTCGTCGTCTCGATGCGGAACGTCGACGCTGGCGAGCAGATTGCCGTCGACTTCACCGAACAGCGCCAACCGACGGCTAGCCAACCCACAGACGAGGACGCGCCGTCGACGGAGAACGAGGAGACACCATCTGGGGAGTCGGCGCCCCGAAACGTCCAATCGGACGGCCTCGTACTCACCGTCAGCGAGGAGGGCGACTACGAACTTACCGTGACCGCACGCGACGTCGATGTCTTCGCCACGGCCGCCGAATCGGGTGATGGCGACGCCGAGCCTTCCGACGGAGAGGACACGGACCGTGGCGAGGGCGAGTCGTCCGGCGAGGTGGACCTCTCGACGGACGCCTTCGACGAAGAGAGCACACGGTTCGTCGAGGCGACTTCCGCTCGACCCGTCGGCTTCATCACCGTCGAACACACGTTCGATTCGGACGACCTCGAGACGGCGACACACCGGTTCCGTGTTCGCAAGAGCTACTTGGCGGCCACTGGCGCGACCGCCGAGAGTGTCGCCCTGTACCGCGAGGAACCGGAGAGCTACCGCGCGCTGTCGACGCGGCGCGTTGGCGAAGACGACGCGTACTACTACTTCGAGGCGGACACGCCGGGCTTTTCGACGTTCGTGATCGGCACAGAGGCCCCGATATTCGACCTCGGAGAGCCAACGCTCGAGCAAGCCGATGTGGAGACCGGTGTGATCGACGCGAGCGTCCCGGTCGAGAACATCGGGACCGAGCCGGGGACGTACACGGTTCGACTGCGCGGTGACGGTGTCGTCCTCGCAGAGACCGAGGTGTCGGTGCCGGCGGGTGAGACTGTCGAGGCAACCGCGCGAACGACGGTCCCCGACGCCGATGGGCTGGCGCTTACCGTCGCAGGAGAATCGTTGGGAGAGTTCACCGTCGAAGACAGCGATACCGATGGGTCCGAACGCACGACAGACGCGGGAGTACAATCGACCACCGACGCCGAAGACGCCACCGATGAGCCCTCCGACACAGCCGACGGATCGGCCCCTGGTGGACGATTCCTCGTCCTACTGGTAGCTGCTGTGTGGGTCGTGGTCGCCGGGTGGGCACTGCGGCGAAGGGACGAGCCGTGAGCCCTCCAGGGGGCATGCACTAAGACGCCGACCGCCACATCCGAACTGAAATTATATAATATACTACATGCTCAACAAAACTTCCATCCGCTCCCAAGTCTGCAGTTGCCGTTCTTCGATGTTACAGCCACTCTTGAGCAATTTATGCCAGTCTTTAATTCGCCAGCGGAGGCCGTAATAGTCAATGAGTGTCAGCGTTTCCTCAAACTCTCCGACCGATTCATAGTGTTTAGTTCGAATCTTTACCAGTGAGATACAGCCAGATGTTCGGCTCGGTGATCGCGCTCAATCCTCGTGGAATGTATTCTTTCAGCGTCGAGAGATCTGGCATAAGGCGGTACTTGAACCACTCTTGCAATTGGTCCCAGCACCCTTCGACAGCGTTCAATTCGGGAAGTTTCGACGGGAAGTACCACACTTGCCTTGTTGAAGGCAAGACGGCGTCGGGGTGGGGTTGCTGATCTACAATTTCACGGCGCTAGAGGCGGCTTTTCGACCTCAGAAGATGCGATCGCTGTCACTTACGATGAGTGTTAATTAGTAAAAAATATTATATATTGCTCTATTGTTTCGGTGACGACGGCGATGCCTCTCCTGGATACGTCCGGAGAAAGAGAGCAGGCGGCGAGGCCCTAACTCGCCGCCTGCGTTACGTTATGGATGATGCACTTCCGAGTTAGCTCCCGGAACTGGCCGTGCCACCTATGGAAACGCTGCTGGCCGAACAAACCACCGCTCTCGACAAAATAGTTCGGCTTGGATAACTCGATATCGCTGACTTCGTACTGTTGAGTCCCACTGTGGCTTTTTCCACAGCCGGTAGGCGGTCAGAACGTGTCTGCGGTGCGGTTGCGGGCTGCCCAAACATGTCGCTATTGATCCCCCGGCTATCTACTGGGGGCCGCCACTCGGGCGGCCCTCAGGCTCGGTCGGTCACGCGGTCACACCGGGTGGGTCGTAGACCTCCTCTCTATCAAGCATATAGTAGATCGATACCAGCAGCTTTCGAGCCGTCGCTACAATCGCCTTCTTCGAGTTCTTCCTACTTGCTAACCGGTCGTAGAACTGCCTCAGGTACTCGTCGTTGCAGTTATGGACTGCGTTGTGCGCTGCTTGGACCAGCAGCCACCGGACACGCCCTGATCCACGTTTTGAGATGCTTCCTTCGATCCGCGAGTCGCCTGACTCGCGGATCACTAGATTCAGTCCAACGTAGCTCACAACTTCTTTGTGGCCGTCAAACCGGTCGATCTCACCCAGTTCCGCATAAATGATGAGCGCTGTATAGTAGCTCACCCCGGGGATCGTCATAAGCAGCTGGGTCTCAGGAAGAGACCCAGCGCGCTCTTCGATCGTCGTATCAAGCTTGTGAATCTCGTCGGTCAGCGTCTTGATAACGGTGAGATACGAGTCTAAGAGTGCGTCCCACGGCGTTGGGAGCGAGAGTTCCCGCAGGAACTCTCGTCCCTCCACACTCAACGGTTTCACGTCTTTCGTGATTCCGTGGTCACATAGGAGGCCGTGGATCTTGTTAGCGTACTCGGTCCGATCTTCGATCAACTGCTGACGCCCGCGCACGAGTGCGCGGGCTTCCCTGATCTCGTCGGTTGGAACATAGCTTTCTGGCACCGAATTCAATCGTACCATCCGCGCCAACTCCTTGGCGTCAACACGATCGGTGGCGACAACTCAGATCAGCTCTTGGTAATCAATACTTTGGAGAAATTGACGAACTTCGGAGTGAGATCCGCTCAGCGATGAAAGAGATCAATCCGCCCGGAGTGTATCAGTATCTCTGTCGGTGAGTATACCCACGCTCAGAAACCCTTCTCTCGGGGGAGAGTTGTGAGGTACTGATCTTCATTGAGTTCTGGCCTCCAACTGCGTGAGCGACGCCCCATCTACCGACCTTGGTTCGTTTACTCTTCCATTAGGACTTGTGGGTAAGAGACAGGTATTCAGGTTTGGGGGGTCGAGTTCTACAATATGGAAATAAGATCGTACTGACCGGCGAGACTGCCACCAGTCGTGGCCAGCAGCACGATAATCATGAACAGGAGTATACCCCCGAGTATTGTAACTTTCTCCCGGGTCGACAGGCTCTGCCAGTGGAGTGGTGAATCACGATTGTTCATAAGCAATATAGGATGCTATGCATAATAAATGAACCGGTACCGTATTTGAATACGACAGTATATACGAGACAGGCGCTCCATTCGTATTTAGCTGAAGGTAGTCGCTAAGTGTAGCTTCAGGTCAGGCACATTATCGACGTTTTGTGAAGCGCTGGCTATATTTTGATCGCCGGTCAGTGCTCAAGCGAACAAACCTGGCCGCCGAAGCTGTCCAATCAAAACAGTAATCATTATTCCCGACAGCCCAATCACCCAGGCCGGTTGGAGGTGGACATTAAACAGTGGGAGGATCACCGAGAGGGTGGTGAATATCAAAAACAGCGGAATAACGACTCCGACGCCAGCCAGCCACAACGGTGCGGTTGCGTCGGCGACCGGACCACCGCTGGTGGTGTACTCCTCGATGGCTTGCTTCCCAAGAACCCAGGCACAGAACAATAAAAACGAGGTGATACCGAGATAGAGGAGGAGATTAATCAACGTGAATGCCAAGAACTCGAAGACGCCTTGTACGTACGCGTTGACCCCGCCAGTGAGGACGAACATACCTGTCAGGCCGAGCGTCGCGCGTCGCCGGTCAACACCAAACTCGTCAATCAAGAACGACACGACCACCTCTAACATGTTGATCGAACTCGAAAGCGCTGCCAGCAGGACCACCGCATAGAAGAGGCTAGAAAGTACCGCCCCGGACGGCAGTTTCGAGAACGCTCCCGCAAGGCTTACGAACAGCGCGCCGGGACCGCCACTACCCGGTTCGACGCCAATAGCGAACTGCAGTGGGAAGACGACAAGCCCAACGAGGACACCCAGAGCAACGTTGAGGATACCGATCGTTGCCGCGTCGACCGGTAATGATCGATCTTCGTCGAGGTATGACGCGTACGTAATCATACCTCCAGCACCGACCGACAGCGTGAACAACGCCTGCCCTGCTGCGGCGTTCAGAACTGTCAGGAAGTTGTTCTGGAGGTACACCCAGTCGAATTGGAGGTAGAAGTTGTACCCTCCACCCGATCCCGGAAGCATTCCCGCCCAGAGTGCCAGCGAGACAAGCAACACGGCAATCGTGGGGACCATCAGCTTCGTTGCAAGTTCGATTCCGCGCTGGATTCCACCGATGACGATCACGGCTGTCGCGATCAAGAACACTGCCTGTGCCGCGAACGCAGCCATTCCGAAGTCGATTTTGCTGAAGTACTCAGCCGGGGAACCGAGATACGCGCCGCTGAAACTGTCGATAAAATATCGGACGATCCACCCCCCAACGACACTGTAAAACGACAACAACACAACCGTTGTTCCGATAGAAAACACCAGTCCACCGATCCGCCACGCCCGTGAATCAGAAAGCGAAGACAACGCCGTGACGGGGTTTCGCTTCGCCCGGCGTCCGATGACCAACTCCCCGAGCAGCGCTGGGACGCCGGCTAGAAGTACGATAACGAGATACAACAATAAGAACGCACTTCCGCCGTTCTGTGCTGTCATCCACGGAAAGCGCCAGATGTTTCCTAGGCCCACGGCGTTGCCGACGGCTGCCAGGATAAATCCGGTCCGAGTCTGCCATCGTTCTCGTTTCACGGTTCTGTCTCCAACAGATATCTCAAGATATATACTCAGTGTTAATAACTATTTCTCGAACCTGTTCTACGTGGTTCGTCTCGGACTGAACGGAGGCTATTAGCATAACCTCGATGATCTCGGAGCAGCTGGCCCCGAGACCGCCACATTCAGCGACCAATTTATTGGTCGTGTCGCAAAGCGGTCTATAGTTTCCTCTGGTGCTCAATTGAGAGATTACAGCTCATTACTCTTTTATTCGATCGCTGGAGCAGTTCGACAAGGAACGACTGGTAGTGCTTTGGATCGGCGTACCTCACCAGCCGAAGCTAGAGTATCGCCTCTAACCCCTCCGTTGTCCAGCGCACCCACTGTTTCTTGCACCGCTTGCTGACTTCGCCCATCAGCCGTTCGACGGGGTTCGAGGTCTACGGCACCTCGAACCCCTCGACGGCTTGGTCGGCAAACGTCACGATCGACGGCAGCCACCGCCGTAGATACCCCGCCGCCTTCTTTGACCTGTACTGAGCCAACTGCCACGCTGTCTTCTCGATACGTCCGGTCGTTCGCGCGATCCGCTCGCAGATCGCCGCGAACTCCTCGTCTGGACGGTGTTTGGCGACCGAGTTCTTCAGATGAAACACCTCGTCAATCACCTCCGAGACGATTTCGTTTCGCCGGTCCACAGAGAAGACGCCGTCGTCCCAGAGGTTGTACTCAAGCGTCCGACCGACGTGGACGAGATCGAGTTGATGATCGCTGTGTTCGTCGGTAAACGCCGTGCCGATCCCTTCCTCAGCGTTACTGACGACCGTCGCGTCGTCAGTGACTGTGTCGATGCCATCGAGGTCGGCTGCTGTCTCGTCCCAGTCAGCATTTACCGAGAGATCCAGCAGAGAGCGTGACTCCTCGGCGGTGTCTTCGCCGAGCGTGGCTTTGAGCGAGTGGTACGCGTGGTTGTCGTCTTGACTGTGGCACTCCATGCCGTCAGGAATAACCGCATCAGCGTCTGCATCAGCGACACAGTCTGGAAGGAACTGCTTGAGCTTGCTATCGTATTCTCTGGCGCGACGGTTGATAATGGTCAGCAACGGCATCTCCAAGAGGATGCCGTCGCCGTGGTCAGCAGCGTCACGATAACTGAGCGAGGTAGCGGGATCGACACTCTCGCTAGTTGTCCATTCTCTCGGAAACGGTGGCAACAAGAGTTCGACCTGATACGGTGAGAACGCCGATACGAGGCGAATTACGCTTATGACGACACAGAGAGCCAAAGAATAGTCACACATCTGGGTGGTCTTCGCTGTGACGGTCGCTCAGCTGGCTCTCGGAAGACAGCTGGCGCTGTTCGCCAGCCTCGCTTCAGCCGAAGCGAGGCGGCTCAGCCGAGTCCGTGGTCGTATCCAACTGGAAGTCCAACGCCGTTCGTCCGATGCTTCTTCTTCCAGCCGAGTTCGTCGTCTAACTCCTGCTCGATTCCATGAAGAAACGCATCACTGAAGGTGAATTCCACAGGAAGTGCTCGCCCGCCACGCCGTGGCCGGGCGATCACCGCCCATTGCAACACCACCCACAACTGCTCCAACAAGAAGCCGACGCCCACGTAGAAGAGTCTAATCGTCGTCGATGGTGTCGTTGTTAGCGCACGCGCCTCACGGAACTTCTCGTAGCTCTTCTCGATCTGTGAACGCTTGTCGTAGACCGTTGCGACCTGTCGCGGCGTTCGGTCTTCCAGACCGTACGCCGCGTATCCAGTCGCTTTCACGCCGAACTTGCCACGGTCTCCGTTCTGGTAGGTCACGTTCACCGCCAGTGGATACGTATGTTCGTGCTCTTTGCCCTCACAGATCGTCTCTTCGGTCATGTACGACGCCGTCGCGGAGAGTTTCTCCCGAAGCGACGCCTTCCCGGTTTTGACCGGGAAGACTGGCGGTGCAATCGCTCGAAGGACGCCGATCAACTCTCCGACGTAGGCTGCTCGATCCATCAGAATCTGCTCGATCTCAAATGGATACACCTCGACGCGGGCGAGCACGCGCCCGACCGCGTCAGCCTTGCTGTCCTCGCCGTCAACTGGTTCGACCGCCAGCGTCAGTGGTTCCCCTTGGGCGATGACGAATGCTGTGCAGTAGCGATGGCACTTCGTCGTGCCATCGCGTGCTTGCATCCTTCTGAACTCGTCTTCGTCGTCCGGATGGCCGTGAAACGGGTTGTCCATGAAGTCGATGCAGATGGTTCTCGACCCCTCGCGGTCGAGAACCGTCATCGCAACCATCGCAAGGATGTCGTTGACAGCGTCCAGCATGGCGTCTTTCTGCAAGGTGTGAAGCTACTCCATCACGGTCTTTCTGTTCGGTGTCTCGGAGGTATTCGTCGTGACGCCGTTGACTGAGGTTGTGCCCACAGCAGCTCGGAGCACTACTTCCATGATCTCCTCAGAATCGAGGTCGGAGCCCTCGATTCCTTCCATTGGGACCAACTCCAAGAGCTCCAGAGCAAGAGACTTCAACTGGGCGTTCGAAATGAACTCGCTTGGATCTGTGAGGACGCATTTGAGCTTAGGAAGGTTCATGTCACTCAGATCCGGGCAGCGGATGAATCAGTCACCTGATTCACCCGCTTCACTCAATACTACGTGTCAGCCATTGGGCCGTTGAGCCAGAGTGGACAACTAGCGACTCTTGGCCGCTATCTCCTGCTGATAGTGGTTTTGGCCATCGAAGTCGAGAACGTCTTCGACGGGCCGGAAATAGCTGGGTTCGTCGTGGTCAGCGGCGGTGTCTTCGACGTAGTGAACGTCGAATTCGTGCTCACCGGCGGTTGTGACGGCTGTGCGGGTGTCGGCACCGGCGCGTTGGAATCGCTGATCACTATTGCCGTGAGCGTGTTTTTCGCCACAGAGTGCCTCAACGCGGCTCGCGTTGAGGCTCTCGACCATCGATTCGAGCAGTACAGATTCGACGTTCTGCTCGGTAAGCGTGGCCGGCGGTACTGTTTCGTCCTCCTTGGTGATAATCGTGAACCGCACGTCGATTGTGTCGTGCATGGGGCACCTCTCAGGTTGGACACCAGAGGTGACCCCGTCCTCACGGGAGTCAGTTGCTACTGAATTCTATAGGAGTTTGCGACACGACCAAATTTTTATTATATACTGGAACATAATCGTATTATGATTATTCCTAGTCAGCTCAGAAAGTGCATCAATTTACCAAGATGTAGTGGAGCTTGGCGACACATCTACACTCATCGGTCTGTACGTTCTTGCCTGATTTCCCCGAGCCGATTATCCAGGTTGACACGTGTCCGTACGTTCGCTGAACATCTGTGTAGTGCTTGGGCGGTGAGATGATACTGGCGCTGGCTGTCGCGCTCGTCGCCCCCCTTACACTGGTGGTTGTTCTCGTCAACGATGCGCGCACGAAAGCATTGTTACTGTTACTTTCTTGGGGTGCGCTCTCCGGAGTCGCCGCGGCGTACACGAACACCTGGCTCCTCAGTGCTCTCGATATCCCGCTGCTCGAGCTCAAAGTCGAGTTCGCCCCGCTCGTCGAAGAATTTTTGAAGGCGTTGCCGCTGTTTTTTCTTCTTGTGTTCACCGGCCGGTATGTCGAGGACCGGACGGTCATTCTCGGTGCCATCTTCGCGGGACTCGGGTTTAGCATCGTCGAGAACTACTCGTATATGATCGAAAGTGCGAGAACGCTCGGGCCCAACGAACTGCTTCGGTACGTCCTGCTTCGGTCCTTCTCGACGACGATTATGCACGCACTCGCGACAGGAATAATCGGACTCGGGCTGTTCAGCATCCGACGTGGCACGTTTGAGCCGTTTGGCTTCTCGAACACCTTCGTGTTTGTTGCCTACAGCTTTGCAGTGTTGTTGCACGCGCTTTTTAATCTCTTGGTGCAATTTCAGACACTGGGCCGGACGGCTGCCATCGGCACTGTCGTTGTTCTCTACTTGGGTGCGTACGTGTTTTTCGATACAATCTACACTAACCTGGCCACCGAACATCCAGGCTAACAGCACCTCCGAATTAGACGTATAATTGCATGAAGTGAGATTATTACTCCCAGTTCTTTTTGGTTGTTCGCGTAACGAGTCACGCCCACTCCAGTCCAACCGATGTATTAGAATTCCGGGTTGCTTCTTCGGGCAATTCTTCGGATTCGTGGAGGCCGTGACCGAGGTTGTTCACGTACTCCGCGGCGACCAGAATCCGGAGCCACTGATGAACGTACTGCCGCGAGTAATCCGCCGATCCAACTGCGGATCTGGGACTCCCACCGGTCGGGATTCGTCCGCGTTTACACGAAGGAGAGTGTCTGTCGGGATTCGACATGGTCTTCGCGTCGGCAGTCCCTTCGGGTTCGGTGCGTTGACGCCTTCGGCGGCCTCGATTGCCTCGGTCTCCTTTTCTGTGTCGACGGCCTCGTCAGGTTCGTCCAGACTCTCGTAGTACTCCGCGAGTTTCTCGCCGGCAGCCTGGAGGTCCCCGCCGGGGTCTTTGCCCTTCTGTTGCTTTGTTTTGCCACCGATTGAGGAAAGTTTCGGACTCCCTCCCGGGAAGATTCCGTCAAGCTAACGAAAAATTGGACGCCGTCTGTCGATATGGCATCGCTCAGACGGCTTGCTTGGATGTGTCGAAACCTTGCCAAACAGCACGTTGACGATCCGGACGTACCCGCCACGCCGGACGGCGCGGGCGGGTACGCCAAGTGGGTGCAGATCGCGTTGATTCTGTACCGTGTCGAACTTGAAAAGAGTCTCCGTGAATCCGAGGACTACCTCAAAGAGATGCCCGGTGTTCTTGCCGTGTTTGGACTTGACGAGGCACCGCACTACAGTTCGTTCTGCCGGTGGGAGCAAGAGTACCGGATGCGCGAACTACTCGTGGAGCGACCTCCGCGAGGAGTGTCGCTCCAACTCAACGCGACCGTTGATCAAGCATAGGGAGCAAACACCGTTGCAGAAGGCTCACAACGCCCGGGTGAACGAGGACTACAACCAACGCTGGATGAGTGAAACCGGCTTCTCGCAATTGAAGGAGGACGACGGCGAGAAGCTCCGCTCCCGGAGCTGGCACGGCCAGTTCCGGGAGCTGACTCGGGAGTGCATCATTCATAACCTGACGCAAGCGGCGAGTTAGAGCTCGCCACCTGCTCCCTTTCTCCGGACGTATCCAGGAGAGGCATCGCTGTCGTCACCGAAACACTGGAGCAAAGTATCATATTTCTGATTAATTAGCAACCGCCGTGAGTGACAACTACTGCATCTTCTGGGGTCAAGAACCCGTCTCTGACGCTGTGAAACTACGGATAGCCTTCCCTACCTCGACGCTATCTTGTGATTCAACGAGACAACGAGAGGTCAATTTCCGCCTTGATCTGGCGAATACTCGTGTTGAACCGTAAGGACACGTAGGTCGTGAAGTACCACTCTTTGAGCTTCATCTTCAAGTGAGCGAAGATTGTGTCGGTCCTGTCGTTGAATGTCCGACCGCAATTCTTACACAAATACCGTTGATACACCCGATAGCTGCCGTTTCTGACCGTTCGGTCAGAACGGCAGCGAGGGCAAGAAACGCCGTCACGCCAGCGAACCTGTTGGAGCAGGTCCGCTGCAGCCGATTCCGACACGAACCGGCGTACTGGGAACGTATCGGGCACCGCTGCCGCGGTGCGCTTGCCCTCTTCGACTTTCAGCCGCAGCTCTCACCGTCAACAATCTCCTTCGCAAGAGCATTACTACGAAAAGTGTGGGAGCGTCGAACGAGTTTCGGGTGCAGCAAACCCGCCGATTTTGCCATTCCCCTGCTCAGTCCTCGGTTCCGACTGAGCGTCGGAACGGCCGTTCTTCGCGGGAAGGGCGGGACCCTCTCGCTCCAGCAAGATAGTTTCTCAACTGTGTTCTCCCAGCCAGTACCCTGGGTTGCCAACTGAACCATCGAGCCAGAGTTCCCACCTACCGATTTGGTAGAATTCAGGCTCTAGTTTGATCCAACTATCTGTGAGGTCGAGCGCGATAGCAGGCTCGCGAGGCGGGGTATCTCCCACCCAACCGAATTGGCTCTGGCCCGAGGCAAGCCTTTTTTCAAGTTCATTCTCACCCGGTTCGCCTGGTCCATCTATTATTAAGGCGACATAACCTGTGTGCCAGTCGTTGTAGATTGACGAGGTGCCCGCCTCGTATCCGCCGGAGGGCGTACTCAGGGAGTACTCATTCGGATCGTAAGATCCCCAATATTCGAAATTTTGATCGCGCCTTACAAGCAAATCCCGCAGGTCGTCGCCTCCCGTCGCAGCACCGGCTAACGAGTCGCCCCGTGTTGGTCCCGAACGGTTATTCGGAGGGTCAGTCTGTGTCTGGTTGACCTGTGAGTCTGGCTGGGCTGCACAACCGGCGAGCGTGACCGTACCCGCTGCGACACCTACGCGAGACAGTAAATCCCGTCGTGATAACTTTTCCATACGTTCCGATTCTTTCTTTAGATAATATATTTTTCTGACCGGCACTCGTCAGCCGCAGATACGCGTTCGCGTTCGGATCGCCACCTGGATGCGGGACAGACATCCGTTACTCGTTGGCCTCGGCAGGCTCTGTCGTCGGCGCGAGAACGTCCCAGTTGCGGATAGTGAGACCAACGACCTGGATACGTCGCTGAGAGGTTAACTCAATCCATCACTCAGTTTTGAACGTTGAAGTAGGATCGTGACGTACGTTACTTCCCAAACGAGCCGAGAGAACGCTGTCTGAACGCCACGAAACGGTCACTTTCTGTGTGATTAGACGGTCAGTCTCGGTTGCTACCGCAGAGTAGACCGGGGCGGTTCCACGATACCGCCTCGAACAGACCAGGTCAACCGAATTTCGACGGTAGCTGCCGAAAGCTACCGCTCACCACCCAACGGACAGGCCGTGGGCTGACCCCGGTCAGCCCGCGGCCATTACCTGTGACGCTGGTGCACCGACCCCGTTTGCTTTGTTCATCCACTGCCGACGCAACTGCTCTTCCAGTTCGTGACGAATCCAGTCGCAGAACATTTTGAACGTGAACTCCTCGGGCAGGTCGCGCCCGCCCCGCCGTGGGCGGGCGACGACCGCCCACCTGAGAACCAGCCACAGGTTCTCCAGCAGTGCTGCGACTAACATAATCGCAAATCGCACGACGGGATCCCGCGTGCTTGCCGCAGTAAGCGATAGGCCGGTTCAATACCTGAGCGTTTCCTGTAGAGGCGTTTGACCTGCTTTGCTGAGCGATCACGCGTACTCGACGTCGGTCCCC
>Ga0209917_1000325_pt1 | contig 20010 bp, 19 predicted proteins | sample SalPon2_C_H2O_MG_FD_185710 | JGI IMG/M metagenome (GOLD analysis project Ga0209917, IMG submission 185710) | Salt pond water microbial communities from South San Francisco under conditions of wetland restoration - Salt Pond MetaG R2_C_H2O_MG... | ecosystem: Environmental > Aquatic > Non-marine... | reverse complement strand
CGCCGTCTGGCGGCCGCCGCGGCGGACTCGGCCGCTACGCCGGGCGTCGTCGTCCGCGTCGGGGGTCGGTCCCGGGCTGTCGTCCGCGTCGTCTTCCGGGATCCCGCCGGTCAACACGCCGTCGGTGAGGTCCACGACGCGGTCGGCGTACTCCTCGACGAGCGGGTCGTGCGTGACCGCGATGACGGCGACCCCCTCGGACTTCACGCGCTCGAACTCGCCGAGGATCGACTCGCCGGTCTCCGTGTCGAGGTTCCCGGTCGGCTCGTCCGCCAGCAGGACCGCGGGCTCGTTGATGAGCGAGCGGGCGATGGCGACGCGCTGTTTCTGCCCGCCGGAGAGCTCGGTCGGCTCGTGGTCGAGCCGCTCGCCGAGGCCGAACCGCGCCAGCAGCTCGGCGGCCCTGTCGCTCGCGTCGCCCGGGTCGAACGCCGTCGGCAGCGCGACGTTCTCGACGGCCGTCAGCGTCGGGAGCAGGTGGAAGTCCTGGAAGACGAACCCGATCGACTCCTTCCGGGCTTGCGTGCGCTCGCCGACCGAGAGGCTCGTCACGTCGGTCCCGTCGAGCAGACGCTGCCCGCTCGTGGGGTCGTCGAGCAGCCCCAACACGTTGAGCAGCGTCGACTTCCCCGAACCGCTGGGGCCGACCACGGCGACGAACTCCCCCGGTCGCACCGCGAAGTCGACGCTGTCGAGCGCGACGACCGGCTCGTCGCCCCCGCCCGGGTAGCGCTTGACCACGTCACGGAGCTCGACGGCGTAGCCGGACGCGGTCGGGCCGTCCGGCACGTCGCGGTCGCTCACGGCGCCGAGCCGTCGCGCCGCCGTCCGGTCGAGCCGCCGATCCGTCCGGTCCGGACCGCGACGCCGAGCGCGCCGACGAGGCCGACGAGCGCGAGGCCGCTGGCGGCCGCGCCCGCGGTACCCAATCCGCCGGTCCCGATCCGTCCGAGCGTGCCGCCGGCTTCGTCGTCGTCGCCGTCCGGCTCGGGCCCCGCGACGTTCAGCGTCTCCGTGTACCGGACCCCGCGCTCGGTGTAGGAGACCCGGACCGGGATCGTCTCGGCCGTCGAGGCGTTGACCGCGGTCGTCAGGTCGAAGCCGACGAAGTCGCTCGCGCCGAGGCTCCCGACGAAGTACTCGCCGCCGGCGGGCGTCGGCGCGACGCCCGGCGCGTCGCCGATCGAGACGATCGTCCCCGTCATCTCGCCGGTCCCGGCGTTGCCGAGGTTGGCGTCCACGACGACGCCGTCCGCGGTCTCGCGGAGCGTCACGTCAGTCACGGTCGGGTCGGTCTCGCTGACGGGGTACGTCACCGTCGACTCCGCGGTGCGGTCGGCGCCGCGGTCGTCGAGCCGGTCGGTGTCGGCGCGGAACGCGGCGGTCACCGTGACCGCCGAGCGCCGGTCGAGCGGCCCGAGGTCGACGATCACGCGGCGCTCCTCGCCGGGCGCGACGTCCTCGACGACGAACGGGCCGACCGAGACGGTCCGCTCGTCACCGTCGACGGCGGTGCCGACGGCGCGGAGGCTGACGCGGTCGGCGGTCGTCGTCCCGGTGTTGACCACGGTCACCTCGACCGGCGAGTCGGCGATCGGCGGCGACTCGTCGTCGCCGTCGCCCGTGTCGAGGCCGCCCCCGCCGCCGAAGATGCCCTGGATGCCGCCGATGCCGAGGTCGCCGGTCGCGCTCTCGCCGTCGTCGTCGCTCCGGAGGTCCTCGGGGTCGAGCGCGCGGGTCCGCAGGTCGAGCGCGACCTGCGTCGGCCGCACGTCGAGCACGGTGTCGCGGCTGACGGTCACGAACTCGCCGGTGGTCGACTGGTTCGCGACGGCCTCGACCGTGAGCCGCTTCTCGCCTGGCTCGTCGAACTCGGTCCAGAGCGTCGCGTCGAGCGAGTCGCCCGCGGAGAGGGCGCCGACGCCCGAGACGCTGTCGAGCACCTCGCCGTCGGCGTCGCGCACGCGGATCTCGGTGACGTTCGCCGCCGCGTCGCTGCCGCCGGAGTTCGAGACGGTGACGTTCAGGGCCGTCCGCTCGCCGACCGTCGGGTCGCTCGGGGACGCGCCCACCGCACCGACGGTGATCCGCGCGTCCGGGACCGCCGTCGCCCCGCCGATCGCGAACGCGCCGCCGACGGTCGCCACGAGCAGGGTCGCGGCCAGCAGCGCGGCTGGGTTTCGTATGGGAGTCAAAGTCACTAATACTAGACGACCTGCGTGGATATATCCGTCGGCGACGGAAGCTGACGGCCCCTCTCGGCCGTTCGGGCCGAAAGCGCGGAAACGCCGGCCGGCGGTCGGCGCCGGTCGGAACGCGCGGCGGCGGCCGCTCTCCGAGACGTACCGGTTACGGTTGCTTTTTCAACGGCCCGACGTAAGTGACGGTAATGAGCGAACTCGACACCGCGCGAGCGGGGGATCGACGATGATGGGTAACAACGACCAGCAGGCGTACGACCGCGGCACGTCGCTGTTCTCGCCCGACGGACGCATCTACCAGGTCGAGTACGCCCGCGAGGCGGTCTCGCGCGGCGCGCCGAGCGTCGGGGTCCGGACGACGGACGGCGTCGTCTTCGTCGCGATGTCCCGGCCCTCCTCGTCGCTGATGGAGGCCGAGAGCATCGAGAAGCTCCACAAGCTCGACGACCACGTCGGCACCGCGAGCGCGGGCCACGTCGCCGACGCGCGCCAGCTGATCGACCTCGCGCGCCGGCAGTCGCAGGGGAACCGCCTGCGCTACGGCGAGCCCGTCGGCGTCGAGACGCTGACGAAGTTCATCACCGACCACATCCAGGAGAACACCCAGCGCGGCGGCACGCGCCCGTACGGCGCCGCGCTCCTCATCGGCGGCATCGACGACGGCGAGCCGCGCCTGTTCGCGGCCGACCCGTCTGGCACGCCCAACGAGTGGAAGGCGACCGTCATCGGCGGCGGCCGGCAGGACATCCAGGGCCACCTCGAAGACGAGTGGAGCGACGACCTCTCGCTGGAGGACGGCATCGAACTGGCCGTCGCGGCGCTGGCCGCCCACGACGACGAGTTCGAGCCCTCGGACCTCGCGGTCGCGACCGTGACCGAGGCGGACGGCTACCGCACGGTCCCGCTCGCGGAGGTCGAGACCGCGTTCGAGGCGGCCGGCCTCGACGCCGACGACGAGGACGCCGACGACGAGTCCGACGCGGACGAGTAGCGACCCCGCCTCGGCCGCCGCCGGCTCCGTCCGGCCGACGGCCCGCGCGGAATTGTATATCCCACACACAACACTTTTAGCGGCGGGACCCCATAGGACTACTGTAAGATGCCCGATTCGATGTCCGAACAGCTCCAACGGGACATGGAGTGCGAGGGGTTACTCGAGTGTTTCCACGGCCTGAAGCAGTTGGACAAGGACTGCTACCGGTCGCTCGTGTCGGCCGAGGAAGCGCTCACGATAGACGAGGTCGCCGAACGCGTCGACCGCGAGCGCTCGACCGCCTACCGCGCGGTCCAGCGCCTCCTGAACGCCGGCTTCATCCAGAAAGAACAGATCAACTACGAACAGGGCGGCTACTACCACGTGTACAGCCCGACGGACCCGTCGCAGATCGCCGACGACATGCAGCGCATGCTCAACGACTGGTACGCGAAGATGGGCCAGCTCATCGGCGAGTTCGAGGAGAAGTACGACCGCCCGGAGCAAGTCGCCGTCACCGCCGAGAACTGACGCGCGGGCCGCGACGTCGGTCGTCGCCAGTAGCCGGAGCGGGCGCTGATTTTCTACCCCCCTTGCGGTTGCTAGTATTGTACAATAAACCCAATAGTATATGTTTCAGTCGCGCGAACGGTCGGGCATGGACACGACCATCGCCGTCCTCGACGCGTCGGTCGGAGAGACCCCGGCCGAGCCGAACCTCCGCCGCGAACTCGACGCCGACGTCACGGTGTACAAGGTCAGCGAGGGCGCGTTCCCGCCGCCGGTGGCGTCGTCGGACTGGCGGTTCGACGGGGTCGTGATAAGCGGCTCGCAGACCTCCGTGTACGACGACCGGGACTGGATCCACGAGGCGACGGAGCGGCTCCGCCGGATCCACGAGGCCGACGTACCGATACTCGGCATCTGCTGGGGCCACCAGTTCCTCGCGCAGGCGCTCGGCGGGCGCGTCGTCGACATGGGCGAGTACGAACTGGGGTACGAGTCGATCGCGCGCGTCGGCGAGGACCCGCTGTTCGCCGGCGTTCCGGAGACGTTCACGAGCTTCGAGACGCACTCCGACCGGGTCGCCGAGGTGCCGCCCGGCGCGGTCACCCTCGCGGAGAACGGGGTCGGCGTCCAGGCGTTCCGGCTCGGGAGCGCCTACGGCGTCCAGTTCCATCCGGAGTACGACCGGCAGACGGCGGAGTGGGTGACGGAGGGGAAGGACCTCCCGGACGCGCGGATCCGGGCCGTCATGGACGGCATCACGGACGAGCGCGTCGCCGAGGCCGAGGCGGCGACCGCCGTCTTCGACAACTTCCTCGACATCGCGGAGCGCCACCAGCCCGTTCGGCACCGCGAGTAACCGGGCGGACTGGGGTCGGGGCGGTCAACGGGAGCCCGGCGGTCGCGGCAGGCGCCCCTGGTCGCAACCGGGGTTCCGACGGTGCGAGCCGCGCCGAGCGGGCTCGGGACCGACCGGCTGCGTTGTTTCTCCGACGCAAGTGTGTCGCGGCTAGCGGTCGCCTCGACGGACGGCGCCGCGGCTGGCAGACGTGGAATCGACGGCTCGAAAAGCGGCCCCGACCGGGGTGAGGCCGACGCTCAGAACGTGAACACGTGGTCGGCCTCCTCGGCGGCCTCGAGGAAGGTGACCGCGCCGGCGAACTGCGTGGTCAGGTCGTCGTCGATGGCGTCCTGCTCCCAGTGGAGCATGTCGAGCGTGGTCGTACACGCGACCGAGGTGACCGCCTCGCCGCCGTCGGCGATCAGCTGGTCGAGCATGTCGTAGGGGTTCGGCATCCCCTCGTCGAGCAGCGGCTGGACCGACGAGAGGTCCTTGTCGCCCTCGAGCAGGTGCGTCAGCCCGTCGAAGGTGAAGTAGAGGAACACGTCGGTGTCCATCGTCAGCGCGACGTGGCCGAGGTTGGTCGCCATCGCGAGGCTCTTGGGGTCGTCGTCGGAGACGATGATGCCGATCTCGTCCATATTCAGGCCTCCTTGCGGACGTAGTGGGTGTACACGTCGTCGCCCTCCTCCTGCGCGAGGAGCGTGACGCCGTCGGTGCCGGTCGCCCAGCCGTCGATGTCGCTCACGCTACCGGGGTCGGTGGCGACGACCTCCAACACGCCACCGGGGGTGAGGTCGTCGATCGCGCCCTTCGTCTTCACGATGGGCATCGGGCAGCTCAGTCCCTTCACGTCCAATGTCTCCGCGACGTCTATCTCTTTGCTCATGGGTTGGTTGTACGCACTGAACAATATCGCCCGCCCGCTCTTTAATCTTGTGCGTTTAGTCCAATACAGATCTAGACTTCAAACCGGTACAAGACGGTACGATACTGTCGTACGTCGGTTCTCGCGAATAACTCTTACGGAGATTGTATTGTACACACAAAGCAATATTATCCGCGAGCACGAACCGTCGGGCATGCGTATCGTATTCGCGACGGACCTATCGGACGCGAACGAGGCGGCGATCGAGTCGCGGACCTGTCTCGAGTGCCTCGACAACATCGGCGTCGGCGAGGTCCACCTGCTGACGGTCGTCCCCGACAACGTCTCCAGCGGGCTACCGGGGATGGGCGCGGCCACCGACGCGCGGGAGGCGCTCGCCCCGCAGCGACGCGTCTTCGAGCGCGCGGGGTTCGAGGTGGAGACGCACGTCGCGCGCGGGACCCCACACCGGCGCATCAACGGGCTGGCCGAGCGGCTCGACGCCGACATGATCGTCGTCGGGTCGCGCGGGGAGGCCCCGCTCCGGAACCGGCTCGTCGGCGGGACCGTCCGCAACGTCGCGCGGACCGCCGTCAGACCGCTGCTCGTGGAGCGGATCGAGGAGACGCCGGACGGCCACGCGGTCAAGAAGGAACACCTGTTCCGGGACGTGCTGTACGCGACCGACTTCTCCGAGAACGCGGCGCGGGCCTACGACTTCTTCCCGACGCTGACGGGCGCGACGGAGCGGGCGTACCTGCTCCACGTGGGGAGCCCGAGCGATTCGGGATCGACGAGCGACGCCGAGGCGCGGCTGGAGGAACTGGCGACGGACCTCCGCGACCGGACTGGGTTCGAGGTCGAGACGAACGTCAGGTCGGGGAAGCCCGTCGACGAGATCACGGCCGAAGAGGAGCGCGTGGGCGCGACGACGACGCTCGTCGGCGCACGCGGCACGAGTCGGCTCCGGCGGCTCCTCCTCGGGAGCACGGCCGAGTCGGTCGTCGCGCGCGGCTCGAACAACGTCCTGCTCGTCCCGCCCGAGGCCGCCGCGCCGCGCTGAGAGTGGTTCGGAGCCCGCGCGGCGAACCGAACCTCGCGCGACGAACTGGGACCGAACGCGCGCCGCACCGCTCGGCGTAGATTTTTGGGACCGGAACGCCGATCGCGGGTGATGGCACGAGAGACGGTCGCACACCGCGACGGCCACGTGTACGAGTTCGGTCCCGAGATGGAGCCGGTGTACGAGGCCGACGACGGCGAGGCGGTGACGATAACGACGATCGACAGCCTGAACGGCGCGATCCAGCGCGACGACGACCTGCTCGAGGAGATCCCCGAGGAGGTCAACGCCGCGACGGGTCCGATCGCGGTGGCCGGCGCGAGCCCGGGCGACGTCCTCGCGGTCGAGATCGAGGCCGTCCGCGTCGCGGAGGACCGCGGGCGCGTCGTCACCGCGCCCGGGTTCGGCCTCCTGCGCGACGACCCCGATATCGAACACCCGGCGACGCGGATCACCGAGGTCGAGGGCGACGACCACGCGGACGGCGCCGGCGACCGGATCGACTTCGAGGGGATCGACGTGCCGATCGAGCCCGTTATCGGGACGATCGGCGTCGCCACCGACGGCGAGACGATCTCGACGCTGTCGCCCGACGACCACGGCGGGAACCTCGACACGACCGACGTGACCGCCGGGACGACCGTCTACTTCCCGGTGTTTCAGGAGGGCGCGATGCTGGCGATGGGCGACGCGAAGGCGGCGATGGCCGACGGCGAGATGTGCGGGACCGGCGCGGAGATCGCGGTCGAGGTCGACGCGACGCTCTCCGTGATCGACGACCCGGCGGTACCGCTGGACCGGCCCCTCCTCGACACCGGCGACGCGGTGAAGACGGTCGCGAGCGCCGAGACGCTGGAGGAGGCGGTCGAACTGGCGAACCGTGACATGCTAGGGCTCTTAGCGCACCACCACGGCTTCTCGCGCACCGAGGCGTACCTCTTCTCCAGCCTCGTCGGCGGCGTAGAGATCAGCCAGGTGGTCGACCCGCAGGTGACGGCGCGGAACGCCGTGCCGAGCGAGTACCTCTCGGTCCCATTCTGACCCCGGGGGGAGCGGTCTCGCCGCCGAGCCGACCACGGCGCGGCGCTCGCCGCCCGGGCCTCTTCGCGTCCGTCTCGGGCGTCAGCGCTCAGATCGGTCGGCGAACCGACGCGCGGCGTCGCTCAGCCCGGCGTCGACCGCCGTCTCCTCCTCTCCCGTATCGTCGGTGCGGGCGGCCGCCGCGTCCCGATCGAGGTCCGCGGCGGTCCCGTCATCCGCGGCGAGCGAGTCGTCGCCGTCGGCCGCTGCTGCCCTCTCGGTGCGATCCTCGCCGGATCGGTCGGCCGCCTCTCCCGCGGGCGGCTCGCCGACGTCGGCCGGGTCGGCGTCCGGCGGGTAGCTCAGCTCCGCGGGCGGGACGAAGACCGTCTCGACGGCGCGGACGATCTCGTCGACCTGCGCCTCGTCGAGCCGGTCGGCGTAGGCTTCTCGAACGAGGTCCGGGACCGCGTAGGCGTAGTGGCCGCGGCCGGCGTGCCGGATGAGCCCCGCGCGGCGGATCGGTCGGTGGCGGCTGTAGGCGTGGCCGGAGTCGCCGTCGCCGCCGGCGTCGATGTGGGCCGCGACGGGGTCGCTCGCGCCCTCTCGCCGGTAGTGGCGGAGCATCCCGCGGGAGAGCTCCGGGAGCGCCTCGATCCGCGAGCGGAGCTCCTCGATGACCGCCTCGCGGGTGCCGAGCTCGATCGCGTCGTCGAACCGGAGCGCGCTCTCGGCGACGTCGTCGCGGGTGACCGGGTCGACGTCGTCCGGAGGCCCCGACGCGGACTCGGCCGCGGCCTCGGGAGCTGGGGGTTCGGCGTCGCCGGGCGCGGGGGATTCGGAGTCGTCGGCGACGGCGTCGGGCGGCGACTCCCGGGGCTCCTCGGCGGAGGCAGAGTCGCTCTCGGACTCGCCGGCGGTCTCTGGACCGCCGTCCGCGGCCGATTCCGCCGAGTCGCGCTCGGTCGCGGCGACCGCCTCGTCGTACGACTTGAGCACCGACTGGTCGGCGTCGTCGCCGTCGCCCGCCGGCCGGCCGGCGTTCGTCGCGGCCGGGGCGCCGCCGCGGTACGGGGCCTCCGCCTTGCCCAGCAGCGCCTGCGCGAACTGGTCGGCCATGTTGCTCAGGTCGCGGGCCTCCTCCAGCTCGCGTTCGAGGTCGTCGATCCGCCGGTCCTTCTTTTCTACCTCCTGTTTGAGGTCGGCGATCTCGGACTCGCGGCGCTCCTTCTCGTCGGAGATCGACTCGAGCTCGCCGACGAGGTCGCTGGAGACGGACTTCAGTTCCGGGCGCTCGAAGTCGTCCAGCCCGGGCGTCGCGCCCGCGTCGAACGTCTCCTTGCGGTGGAACTGGATCCGGCGGATCGACTCGTCCCAGTCGGTCATCAGAAACGCCTCGCCGTCGCCTAAGTCCTCCACCGCGCTGGCGCACTTCGAGCCGAGGATGCGCCCGACCACCTTCGTGTCGTTGTCCCACGTGAGCCGGTGCCAGCAGAGCCAGTCGCACTGGGTGATGAAGTCCTTCTTGACGTCGGCCGGGCGCTGGCTGATCCCGACGATGCCGAGCCCGTGTTTCCGGCCGCGCTTGCCCACCTTGATCAGCATCTTCCCCGTCTCGTCCATCCCGCCGCCCTCGGGGATGTACTCGTGGCACTCCTCGATCACGAGCAGGAAGGGCTTCTTCATCCGCTTCTCCTTCGCGAACAGCTGTTTGACGACCTCTAAGAGGAGCTCGTTGGCGGTGTCCTCCTCGAGGTAGCCGGAGACGTCCAAGATGATCGGGACGTTCTGCTCTAAGGCCAGCGTCGCGATCTTCTCCGCGTGTTCGGGGGAGACGACGATGTCGCACTCGTCGTCCGCGCCGGCGTGGAGGATCTCGTACTCCTCTTTCAGCCCGTAGTACTCGCCGTCCGTGTCGACGATGAGGACCGGGAAGCCGCTGTCGAGCAGGTTCTCGATCACGACCGAAGCGGTGTTGCTCTTGCCGGAGCCGCTCTTGCCCGTGATAAACGACCGGCCGGTGAGGACGTCGACGACCGGGAGTTCGACCGGCGACCCCGGCTCCGCCGTCGCGTCGCCGCCGATCCCCTCGCTGACGTCCGCGACGTGGATCGTCTCTGCCTCGCTCATACCCGTGAGAGGTAGCGCCCGCCTCATAAACCATCGCCTCGCTCGCCCTCCGGGTTCGTCTACCTCGGGCGGGCCGCGTCCCGCGGTCCGCAAGACGTATGTCGCCGCCGGGAGTGCGGCCGCGTATGGACACCGAAAACGCCCTCCTGAACGCGCTCGTCGGCGCGATCGCGACGGCGGTGCTCTCGTTCACCGGTATCTCGCCCCTGCTCGGCGGCGCGCTCGCCGGCTACTTGAACGAAGACGACGGGCTCCGGGTCGGCGCGATCTCCGGGGCGATCGCGTCGATCCCGGTCGTCGGACTGCTCCTGCTCGTGCTCGTGTTGTTGCCGTTTCTGGGCCTCTTCGGGTTCCCGCTCGAGGTCGGGATCGCGGCCGGCGGCGTCGTGGTCTTCGGGGCGATCGTCGTGATCGGCGGCGTCGCCTACACCGTGGTGTTGAGCGCGCTCGGCGGACTGATCGGCGTGTACGCGAGAAAAGAGCTGTAAGAGTCGCGCGTCGCGGGCTCGGTCCGCGCGGCGGGTTCAGTGCTCGCCGCCGGTGCCGCGCCGGTCCGAGTCGAGGTCGATGTCGAGGTCGTCGAGGAGCGCCTCGGCCTCGGCGCGCTTCTCCTGATGGTCTTCGAGGAACTCGCGCATCAGCTCCGCCGCCTGCTCCTTACACCCGCCACAGAGGCGTTCGCCGTTGACGCACTCGGCGTACACCTCCTTGGTGAGCTCGTCGTCGTCGCCCGCGAGCAGGTAGGCGTACAGCTCGTAGACGGGGCACTCGTCGGCCTCCCCGCCGAGCTCGCGCTGCTCCTCGGCGGTGTCGCGCCCGCCGGTCGTCGCCGCCTTCACCTTGTCGTAGCCGTCCTCGGGGTCGTCGAGCAGCGAGATGTGGCTCGCCGGGATCGACGAGGACATCTTGCCGCCGGTGAGCCCGGTCATGAACCGGTGGTAGATCGAGGAGGGCTGCCGGAAGCCGAACCCGTCGTGGTCGATCTCGACCTCCCGCGCGACGGACTCGGCCTCGCCGCGGGTGAGGTCGAACGCGTCGACGTGGCCCTCGAAGACGCGCTTTTCGCCCTCTACGGCCTCTATCAGCGCCTCGAACGCCTCGTCGGTGGCGTTGCGGTCGAAGAACCGAACGCGGGGGCGGAGCGGCTCCTTGCCGCCGGCGCGGAGCTTGTCGAGGGCGGTCGCCTTCGCGGCCGCGAGGTCGACGCTCTCGCGGTCGCTCTCCGGCGGCTCGTAGTCGGCGAGCCACTCGGCGGCGTCCTCGCAGCGCACGTCGGTCTCGGCGGTGTCGGTCTCTTCGGCGTCGCCGTCGCCGTCGCGGGCCGCGAGCGCGTCGTACGCCGCCCGCACCAGCCGCCGCTCGTCGTCGTCGAGCTCGAAGGAGGCGAACGCCTCTGTCACCTTGAAGTAGCGCACGCGGGTCGCGAGGTCGCGGGTGAGCCGGACGTGCGGGTCCTGGTCGGGGCCGACCGGGATCACCGTCGGCTTCGGCTCGTCGACGAGCTGCGGGTAGAGGATGTCCGCGGTCTGGGTGATCACGCTCTGCATGTGCGAGACGTTCGTCTCGCCGTCGAAGCCGTAGATCGCCTCGAACTCCGAGAAGTTCGCCTTCGAGCCGAGCTCGAACCCGAGGTCCTGGACCTCGCGGTTGTCGGACTGGCGGTACAGCTCCCCGTCCTCGGCGTCGAAGCCGAGCGCGAGCAGCGAGAGGAGGTAGTTGCGGGCGTGCTCGTCGATCTCGTCCCACGACATCCCGCGCGCGGAGTGCGCCTCGAGGTCGGCGATGAGCCCGAAGGCGTCGCCGCCCATCCGCTGGTGGTAGATCAGCTCGTCGAACACGAGCTTGTGGCCGATATGCGGGTCGCCGGTGGGCATGAACCCGGAGAGCGCCGCGAACGGCTCGTCGTTCGCCATCGCCTCCGCGACCGCGTCGTACTCGCGGTGGCCGAAGATGACGCCGCGGCGCATCAGGTAGTGCGGATCCGGCACGTCGTCGTCGACCTCGTCGAACGCCTCGATGCCGAACTCCGCGAAGAGGTCCGCGTAGTCCCCGACCGACGCCGACCCCCACGGGTCGAGCGCGACGTCCTCGGTCGGCTCGTCCGCGCGCTCGGTCCCGCCGTCCGTCCGAGGGGCGGCCGGGTCGGTCGCGGCGTCGCCGCGCCCGTCGCCCGGCGGGGTCGCGCCCTCGGGGGTGTCCTCGTCCATACCAACCCTCCCGTCGGTCGACGCAAAAACCGTTCGCTTGCGCGGGAGCGGTTGGCACGGCGTGTCGGCCGACCGCCGGGGTCACTCCGCGTGCGGCACCAGCCGCGTCGCGGTCGCCTTCCACCGGAGCGACACCGGGTCGCCGGGCGCGAGACCGAGCCGATCGACGCTCTCGGCGGTGATCAGCGCCGTGACGTCGACGGCGGCGTCGCCCGTCGCTTCCCGGTCGACCGGTTCGACCGCGACCCGAACCGTCGACACCGTCTCGCCGGAGTCGATGCGCGAGACGCGGCCGGTCAGGCGGTTCCGGGCGCTCGTGGCGTCCGGGTCGACCGCGTTGGCCGCGTCGTTAACCGTGACCGCGTCCGCGCCGATCCGGACCTGGACCGGATCGCCCACGGCGACTGCGTCGCCGTCGCCGTCGCTATCGGTGTCGGCGCCGTCGCCGGTCCCGCCGTGGAGGCCGGAGAGCGCGCCGACCGCGGTGTCGACGACCGCGATCTCGCCGTCGATCGCCTCGACCGTCCCGCGGAGGACAGTCTCGGGCACCGACGCCGTCGCCGCGAGGACGGCCTGGAGCCGGTCGTAGCGGTCGAGGAGCTCCCGGGCCGAACCGGCGAGTCGGCTCCCGCCGCCGCCCTCGCCGCCGCGGCGACGCTCGACGAGGGTCCCGTAGGCCCCCTCCAGCGTCTCGATCCGCGAGAGGGCGCGGGCCCGGGACCGACCCAGCGCCGACGCGGCGCCGGCGACCGACCCCGCGGCGTCGACGGCGCGCAGGAGCGCCGCGTCGCGGCCGTCGAACTCCACGCCGCCCTCGATGAGCGCGGCGCGTCCCCGACCCGCGGCCGCGTCGGGACCGGTCGTGTCGCTCATGCCCGGAGGATGTGCCCGGGTCGTGTTGGGGGTTTCGACGCGCCGACGGCCGTCGGTACAGTGGCCTCGATCCGGCGTTCGGTGCCGCGACGCAACTTATATGCCGTGTCGACCCACCGTTGTATCTATGGCGATACAACGACGGAAGTTCGTGGCCGCGCTCGGTGCGGGAACGATCGTGGGTACGGCGGGCTGCTCGTCGACGGGCGGGAGCGACGGCGGCGGCAGCGGCGGGAACGGCACCGCCGACGAGATGCCTTCGGTCGCCGGCGAGACGCTGACGCTCACGACGACGACGAGCACCTACGACACGGGGTTACTCGACGAGATCCACACGGACTTCGAGGAGATGTACGGCGTCACGGTCGACGCCGTCGCGCAGGGGACCGGCGCGGCGCTGGAGACCGCCCGGAACGGCGACTCGGACATCGTGATGGTCCACGCCCGCGGGCTCGAAGACGAGTTCATGCGGAACGGGTACGGGGTCAACCGCCGCGACCTGATGTTCAACGACTTCGTGATCGTCGGCCCGGCGGACGACCCGGCGGGGATCGAGGGGATGGGCTCCGCGACCGAGGCGCTGACGACCATCGCCGAGGCGCAGGCGCCGTTCGTCTCCCGCGGCGACAACTCGGGGACGCACACGAAGGAGCTGAACCTCTGGGACGCGGCGGGCACGGACCCCGGCGGCGACTGGTACCAGGAGACCGGCACCGGCATGGGCGAGGCGCTCAACGTCGCCAACCAGCAGGGCGCGTACACGCTCTCGGACCGCGGGACGTTCATCTCGCAGCGCTCCGAGATCGACCTCACGATCCTCGTCCAGGGACCGATCGAGGGCGGGCCGGAGATCCTCGCGAACCCGTACGGCGTCATGGCGGTCAACCCCGGCGTCCACGAGAACGCCAACTACGACCTCGCGATGGCGTACATCGGGTGGATCACCAGCCCGGGCGTCCAGAACGCCATCTCCGACTACCAGGTGAACGGCGAGCAGCTGTTCTTCCCGGAGGCCGTCTCCGAGGACCCCGACTTCCAGCAGTACGTTCCGGAAGGCTGGAGTAGCGACGACGCCGACGCGTAAGCGTGCCGCTCGAACCGGTCGCACAGCTGGCCCCCGCCCTCCTCGACGCGGGCGCGGGCCCCGCGACGTCCCTCCTCGGCGCCTCGTTCAGAGAGGGGTACGTCGGGAGCATCGTCGCGGTCTCGCTGTACGTGAGCCTCACCGCGGTCGCGCTGAGCACGCTCGTCAGCGTCCCCGCCGCCGTCGCCATCGGCCTCACCGACTTCCCCGGGAAGGGGTTCGTGAAGTCGGTCGTCAACACGGGGATGGGGTTCCCGAGCGTGGTCGTCGGCCTGGTGGTGCTGTTCGCGGTCTCGAACCAGGGGCCACTGGGGTCGCTGGAGCTCATCTTCACCCGCGAGGCGATGATCATGTCGCAGTTCGTCCTCGCGACGCCGCCGATCACGGCGATCAGCCTCGCGGCCGTGAGCGGCGTCGACGACGGGGTCCGCGACGCCGCCCGCGTCCTCGGCGGGACCCGCGTCGACGTGGCGCTGGTCGTGATCAAGGAGGCGCGCTACGGCATCGCGACCGCGGTGCTGGCCGGCTTCGGCCGCGCGATCAGCGAGGTCGGCTCCGTGCTGATCGTCGGCGGGAACATCACGAGCGCGGACGGCATCTCGAAGACGCGTACCCTGACGACGGCCATCCAGCTGGAGGCGCGGCAGGGCCGCTACGAGACCGCGATGGTGCTCGGCGCGGTGCTCGTCGCGCTCGTGTTGACCGTCAACGCCGTCGTCGTCCGCTTCGGCGACCGCGGGGTGACCGACTGATGCTGGGGGAGGTGACCGACTGATGCTCCGCGCGACGAACGTGTCACGGTCGTACGGCGACGAGCCCGTGTTCCGCGACCTCACGATCGACGTCGACGCGGGCGAGGTCGTCGCCGTCATCGGCCCCTCCGGCGTCGGCAAGACGACGCTGCTGCGGACGCTCGCGCTCTCGCTGGAGCCCGACGAGGGGACGGTGACGCTCGACGGGACCGACCCGTGGGCGGCCGACGAGGCGGAGCGGCTCGCGCTGCGCCGCCGCGTCGGCATGGTGTTCCAGGAGGCGAGCCTCTTCGACGGGACGGTCGCCCGCAACGTCGAGTACGGGCTCCGCGTCCGCCGCTCGTGGAGCGAGCGGCTCGCCTCGCTGGTCCGGCTGAACGGGGCCGCCGACGCGGTCCGCGAGTCGCTGGACGTCGTGGGGCTGGCCGACAAGACCGACCAGCCGGCCGACTCGCTCTCCGGCGGCGAGGCCCAGCGGGTGTCGTTCGCCCGCGCGCTGGCGTACGAGCCGGACGTCCTGCTGCTTGACGAACCCAGCTCCGACCTCGACCCGCGCAACACCGCGGTCATCGAGGACGCCGTCGGCGAGGCGAGCGACAGGGGGATCGGCGTCGTCGTCGCGACCCACGACATGCATCAGGCCGAGCGGGTCGCCGACCGCGTCGCGGTGCTGCTGGACGACGGGATCACGGAGGTCGGGCCGACCGAGGAGATCTTCGAGGACCCCGCCGACGAGCGAACCCGGAAGTTCATCTCGGGCGAACTGGTGTACTAAAATCGATAGGTCTCGAGAAGTCGATCAGAGTTCGGCGATCTGACGGAGACGACCGACAGTTCTGCGGCGAACACCCCCGAAGCCCCAGTCGCGAGGCCCCTTCGAGTTCCACCCGGACCGCGACCGCACGGCACCTCACGCCTCCCCGGCCTCGTCGCTCACTGCTCGCGGTTTCACCGCTCGCGACCGAGGCGCTCGCTTCGCTCGCACCTCGCACCGTTCGCGACTCCCTCGCGCGTGCTCCTCGCGGCCGCCTTCGGCGGCCACTCGGCGGCACGCGCCACCGCCTCGTTTGGAATGCGCGACTGACGCGGCCGCTTCAGACGTCGAAGTCGAGTTCGACCGGGTCGCCCGCCTCGGCGTCGCCCGGGTCGACGACGTGCTCGTCGGCCGCGAAGCCCTCGTGGAGGTGGTCGTAGGTGCGCGCTATCGCCTCCACGATCACCTTCGTCTCGCCGGTGACGGGCATGAAGTTCGTGTCACCGCTCCAGCGCGGGACGACGTGGGTGTGGAGGTGGTCGATCGACCCGCCCGCGGCGTCGTCACCGAGGTTCTGGCCGGTGTTGACGCCGTCGGGGTCCATATCGCGGCGCTGCGCGGCGAGCGTCGCGGCCTTCAGCTTCGCGTGGTCGAGGAGGGTCGCGTCGTCGAGATCGGTGGGATCTTCGACGTGCTCGCGCGGGATCACCATCGCGTGGCCGGGGTTGTACGGCGCGTTGTTCAGCAGGACGTAGTTGCGCTCGCTGCGGGCGACGATCCGGGCCTCACGGGCGTCGTCGCGCTCGGGCAGGACGCAGAACGGGCAGCCGTCGATCGGGTCCGCGTCGCGTTCGACCCACTCGATCCGCCACGGCGCGAAGATCTGGTCCATCAGTCGTCGAAGCCGTGGATGCCCGCGGTCGTCACCTCGACGCCGTCCTCGGTGACGAGGAGGGTGTGCTCCGCCTGGCTCACGAGCGCGCCGTCGTCCTCCTTCAGGACGGGGTACCCCTTGATCGCGTTCGCCTGCTTCAGCCGGCGGAGCGCCATCTCCGTGCGGTCCGTCTCCAGCCAGCGCGCCGCGAACGGCAGGTCGTCGAACGCCTCGATCTCCTCCAACGCCTGCCGCGCCCGCCGGTCGCGCACGCTCGCGGAGCCCTGCTGTTCGAAGATCTGCTCGTCGGTCCCCTCGCCGACCTTCCCGCGGCCGTCGGTGGCGAACGGCTCGATCGCGACCGCCTGCCCCGGCTCCAGTTCGACCGAGCGGTCGACGCCGCGGTTCGGCACCGTGGGCCCGGTGTGGGCGTCGTAGCGCTGGACGCCGTGGCCGGAGAGGTTGAGGACGGGCGTGTAGCCGTACCCGCGGATCACGTCCTCGATCGCCTGGCCGACGACGCCGACCTCGACGCCCGGACCGGCCTCGTCGAGCGCGGCCTCCAGCGCCATCTCGGCGGCCTCGACGAGCTCCGGGGTCCCGCTGTGGTCGACCGTCACCGCGGCGTCGGCGATGTAGCCGTCGACGTGGACGCCGACGTCGAGACACACCATCTCCTCGCCGAACTCGGTCGCGTCGTCGCGGTCCGGCGTCGCGTGCGACGCCTCGGGGTCCACGCTGATGTTGACCGGGAACGCGAGGCCGGCCCCCTGCTCCCGGACGAAGTCCTCCGTCCACTCGGCGACTTCGAGGTGGGTCCGGCCCGGCTCGACCATCTCGCGGGCCTCGTTCATCGCCTCGACCAGCACCGCGCCGGCCTCGCGGTAGCTCTCGACCGCGTCCTCGTCCAGAGGTCCGTGACTCATGGCTTCGGGTTCGGCGAGGGCGCGCAAAGAGGTTGCGGACGGGGCCCGTGGCCCGACTCACCGCCCTCGGGGGTGCCCCTCCGCGAAGCTGGTCGGACGCCTGCCCCGGACGGTGACGGTCGATACGAACACGTTCGCCCGAAGACGGACGGTGGCCGGGGGTGTCTCCCCGACCATGTCGAGCACACCGTCCGACAACGATCACGATCGCAACGCAGATCCGGTCACCGACCGCGTCCACGAGAACTCCTGGTCCGCGAACCTCGAAGGGCCCGAACACGCCGCGGACCGCGACCTGCTCGTCCGACGGGCGATCGACGCGGTCGAGCACACGGCCGCGGGCAACCACGTCAACCTCGTCACCCACGGCGACCACGGCCACCCCGAGGAGTACCTCGTCGACGCCCTCGAGGCGGCGCTCGGCGAGGGACTCGACTGGGAGTACGTCGAGCAGTGCGGCTGCGGCGGCCACGTCGTGCGCGTCCGCGTCTGAGCGGACCGACCGCCCGACGACCGCTCACTCGCGCTCGCCGTCCGCCCGCGGGAGCCACATCCGTACCACCGTGCCGGTCGGCTCGCGGGTCGCGATCTCGATGTCGCCGCCGGACTCCGTGACTATCCAGTGGACGAGCCAGAGGCCGAGGCCGCTCGCGTGTTCGAGCGCCGTCTCGCGCGCCTCCGAGAACACCGTCCGCTCGACCGGCGGGATGCCCGGCCCGTCGTCGGCGACGTCGACTCGGAGGCGGTCGCCGTCGGGGACGACCGTCGCCTCGACGTGCGGGTCGTCGCCGTCGTTGTGGACGATGGCGTTCTCCAACACGTTCCGGACCGCGGACTCCAGCAGCTCGTCCGCGGTGACGACCGCCGACTCGGGGACGGCCACCGACACGGTCGCGTGGGGGTACGACGACTCCAGCGACTCGCAGAGGCGGGCGACGAGCTCGGCCAGGTCGATCTCCGTCCGGGCCGCGTCGCTGTGGAGCGCGACGTCGATCTCGCGGGCCTGGTCGCTGAGGTGCGTCAGCGTCCGCACCTTCCGGTCGATGACGTCGAGGTACGGGTCCCCCTCCTCGTCGACGTGGTCGCGGAGCAGGTCCGCGTACCCGCCGATGACGTTGGTGTCGTTCTTCAGGTCGTGGCGCAACACGCGGTTCAACACCTGGAGCCGCTGTTCGTACCGCCGGGCCTCCGTGACGTCGGTGGCGGTGATGACGACCTCGCGGGCGTCCTCGAACAGGCGCTCGATCACCGTCTCGAACCGCCGGTAGCTGCCGTCGTCGCGGGCGATGCGGTGGGTGAGCGACTGGGGCTCGGCGCTGTCGAAAGCGCGCTCGAACGCGTGCTGCGCCTCGCGGCGGTCCTCGGGGTGGACCAGGTCGATGACCGGGCGGCCCTCGATCTCGGTCGGTCGGTGGCCGATCAGCCGCTCTATCGACGGGCTCACGTACCGGACCAGGCCGTCCTCGCCGCAGACCGCGATCACGTTCGGCGACTTCTCGATGAGCGCGCGGTATCGCCGCTGGAGCGTCTCGCGCTCGGTCACGTCCCGGAACAGCAGGACGGTCCCGCCGCGGGTCGTCCCCGGCCCCGTGATGTCGTGGACGTCGACCGTCAGGAACCGGGGCGCGCCGCCCCCGTCGAGCGTCACGCGGAACTCCTCGGCCGCGTCCTCGTCCGTCACCGCGTCGGCGACCGCCGGGACGTCGTCGAACGCCTCGCCGACGGCGACGCCGAGGTCGGCGTCGGGGAACAGCGCCTCGGCCGGGTCGTTCCGGTCGACGACCCGCCCGTCCGCGTCGCAGACGACCACGGCGTCGGAGAGGTTCGCGAACACCGCGTCGCGCGCGATGGGAGAGACGTCGAGCAGTCGGTACCGGAACACGAGCCACGCGAGGAGCGCCGAGGTCGCGCCGAAGGCGATCGGCGTGAAGTCGACGACCCCGCGTTCCGGGCCGACGACCCCGAAGATGCCGGCCGCCCCGAGGGCCGTCGGCGCGACGCCGGCCGCGAAGAGGACGGTCGCCTGCCGGCGGAACACGCCGTCGCGGGAGAGCGCGGCGTGGCCGAGGACGGCGAAGGTGAACAGGTTGACCGCGTAGGTGTAGCCGACGAAGCCGAGCAGCGCGGGCGTCGGGGTGTACGCCAAGACGCGGTAGCCGCCGGCGTCGACGAGGACCGGGTCGACGTAGAACAGGGGGTCGACGCCGACCGTCAAGACGGCGACCGCGACCGCGGCGGGGACCGCCAGGAGGAGCGGGAGCCGCCGGCGACCGAGCCACGCCGTCCGGTCGACGTACGCGAAGACGAAGGCCGGCCACGCGACCGCGAGGCCGGCGGAGCCGAGCCAGACGAACCGATTGAAAAGCAGCGTGGGGCCGAGCGCGGGGGCCGACAGCTGGGCCGCGTACCCGAGCGCCCAGACGCCCGCGGTGCCGGCGACGCCGACGAAACTCCACAGGAGCGCGCGGCCGCCGCGCGACCGGTTTCCGACGGCGTACACGGTGAACCCGAAGGAGGCGGCGGCCGCGATGAGCAGCGGGACCGTGTACGGCGTCGGTTGCCACGCCATCGATACGGGTAGGATGCGAGAGCCCGGTAAAAATGGACCGAATCCTCTAACCCGATTGAGGAGAGCCGATCCGTATGCTCGAACCCGGCGACGCCGCCCCCGAGATCACGCTCACCGACCACCGCGGCGAGACGGTCACCGTCGACCCGGCCGCGGCCGGCCACACGGTGGTGTACTTCTACCCGCGCGCCGACACGCCGGGCTGTACCGCCGAGGCGTGCGGCTTCCGCGACGAGTGGGACGCGTTCGAGGACGCCGACGTCGCCGTGGTCGGGATCAGCGACGACCCGGTCGCGGACCTCGAGCCGTTCGCCGCGGAGTACGACCTCCCGTTCGCGCTCCTCTCGGACCCCGACGGCGCGGTCGCG
>Ga0209917_1000324_pt1 | contig 20026 bp, 20 predicted proteins | sample SalPon2_C_H2O_MG_FD_185710 | JGI IMG/M metagenome (GOLD analysis project Ga0209917, IMG submission 185710) | Salt pond water microbial communities from South San Francisco under conditions of wetland restoration - Salt Pond MetaG R2_C_H2O_MG... | ecosystem: Environmental > Aquatic > Non-marine... | reverse complement strand
CGCCGCCGTCGCGGCCCCGACCGCCGGTCGTAAACCTAAAGAGTCGAACTGCCGTTTTGAGTAGCAAGATGACTCACACGTTCGTTTCCCGTCCCGCGGAGGTGGATACATGGGTGTCGAAATAACGGAATCGCCGGTCACTGGCGAGGAGTTCGAGGCGATGAAGCGGTTCGTCTACGACTACCTCGCCGCCAGCATCGAGGGCGAAGAGGAGGGCGGCCGGATGCGGTGGTACCCCTGGCACTCCGCGGAGTACCGCTACAACCACATCCTCAACGTCGCCGAGCTGGCCGCCGAAATCGCCGAGAAGGAGGGTGCGAACGTCGACGTCACCCGCGTCGCCGCGCTGTTTCACGACATCGCCAAACTCGAGGCCGACCAGGACGTCCACGCCGAGGCCGGCGCCCGGGTCGCGGGCGAGTACCTCCGCTCGCGCACCGACTACCCGGAATCGTTCGTCTCGCAGGTGTGTGATGCGGTCGCCGAACACTCCTACGAGGGCGACCTGGCGAACGTCCCCCTCGAGACGCGGTGTCTGATGGAGGCCGACCTCCTGGACAAGGTCGGTGCCAACGGGACGACGCTCATGATCCTCCGGATGGGCTACGAGTCGCGAACCCACATGGACGCCAACGAGATGGTCGGCCGCGTCCTCGAACGCGGCGAGGACGCCGTCTCGCGGGTCCGATCGGACACCGCCGAGAGCATCGCTCACCAGCGAATCAAACGCGTCCGGTGGTTCAAGGAGTGGCTCGAAAGCGAGGTCGCCGGCATGGAACCCGAGGAGCCGCCGGACGTCGATTTATAGCAGTACGACCTCCGCGAGGAAGTAGAGCCCGAACCCGGCGAGGACGACCGCGCTCCCGTAGGCGACGACCGGCGCGAACGACTCCGCCCGGGACTCCGCGGCCGACAGCGCCGCGGGGAAGCCGACGATCCACCCGGCGACGCCGCAGAACAGCCCGACGATCAGGGCTGCGCTCCCGGTTTCGACGACGACGAGTCCCGACAGCGACGCGCTGGCGTACGAGAGCACGTCGACCGTCCCGGGCGTCAACAGCCCGACCCCGGCCGTGAGCCAAAACAGTATCTGGTAGGGGTTGCTCGCGGAGAGGACGAACGCCTTCCGGAACCCGCGGCTCTCCGGGGTCGCCTCCGTCCGGAACGACCCCCTCGCCCCCCGCATCGCGCCGTAGGCGAAGTACAGCATCAACGCGCCGCCGACGAGGAACAGCGCGTCCTGCACGGCCGGGACGCCCCGAATGAACGTGACGACGCCGGCGAGCGCGAGCAGAAAGAACAGGGCGTCGGCCGTCATCGCCCCGAGGCCGGTCTTGAACCCGGCTCGCCACCCCCGCAGGACGGACTCCTCGGCGATGACGGCGTTCATCGGCCCCGGCGGGGCCGCGAGTGCGAGCCCGAACGCGACGCCGGCCAACACCGTCCCGAGGAGCGTCATCGGCGCGGCTTTTCGCGGCCCAATATAAAAACCTGCGGGAGCGACGCGATCCGTATGCGTGAAAGATATTGTCACAACGTCTATACCGGCGTGGGCGGAACGGATGTCGCATGGAGGGGTCGATACGGGTACTGCACGTCGACGACGAACCCTCGTTCGCCGAGATGGTGTCGGCGTTTCTCGAGCGCGGCGACGATCGATTCGACGTCGAAACCGCAACGGGTGCGGCCGAGGCGGAATCGCGCCTCTCGGAGTCGACGTTCGACTGCGTCGTCTCCGATTACGACATGCCGGACACCGACGGCATCGAATTCCTCGAGCGCGTCCGCGTGACGCACCCCGACCTCCCGTTTATCCTCTTCACCGGAAAGGGAAGCGAAGCCGTCGCGAGCGACGCGATCTCGGCCGGCGTGACGGAGTACCTGCAAAAACAGTCCGGCACCGAGCAGTACGAACTCCTCGCCCACCGGATCAAAAACGCCGTCGAGGGGCGCCGAAGCGTACGGCGCGCCGAGACGCTCGACCGCGTCCGCTCGCTCGTCGCGGACGTCTCCGGGGCGCTGATCCGGGCCGACTCCCGGTGGGACGCCGAGACCAGCGTCTGCGAGATAATCAGCGAGGCCGAGCCCTACCAGTTCGCGTGGATCGGCGCGCGCGATCCGGAGACCGACCGCATCGAGTCCAGGGCCTCCGTCGGGATCCAGGAGGGGTACCTCGACGAGATCACGGTCACTGCCGACGACAGCCCGACCGGACAGGGCCCCGCGGGGCGGGCGATCCGAACCCGCCGGATCGCCGTCTCACAGAACGTCAGCGAGGATCCCGGCTTCGAGCCCTGGCGCGAGGCGGCGCTCGAACGCGGGTTTCGGTCGGTCGCCGGGGTCCCGCTGATATACGACGACACCGTCTACGGGGTGCTCGTGGTCTACGCCGACCGAACCGACGCCTTCGACGAGACCGAACGCGAACTGCTCGCCGAACTCGGGGACAACGTCTCGCACACCCTTCACTCCTTCCGGATACGGCGGGAACGCCAGCGAACGACCTCGCTTCTGTCGACGCTTCTCGATCTGCTTCCGGTCGGCGTGCTCGCCGAGGACGAAGAGCGGAACGTCCTCGCGGTCAACCGCCGGCTGTTCGAGTTGTTCGGGATGTCCGGGGCCCCCGGAGACGCCATCGGCGCCGACTGCGAGCGGCTCGCACGCGAGAGCGCCGACCGCTTCGACGACCCCGACGCGTTCGTCGACCGCATCGACGAGTTGATCCACTCGGGCGACGCCGTCGACGGCGAGACGCTACGGCTCACCGACGGGCGGACGTTCCAGCGGAGCTACAAGCCGATCGAACTGCCCGACGGCGACGGCCACCTGTGGGTGTACGTCGACACGACCGAGCGCGAGCGGCGAACGCGGCGGCTCGAGGAGTTGACGGACCACCTCGAATCGCAGTACCGCTACCTGTTCGAGCAGGTGCCGGTCATGGCCGTCGTCACGCGCGAACGTGACGGGGTGCCCATCGTCGAGGAGTGCGACCGCCTGTTCGCCGAGACGCTCGGCTACGAGGAGCGCGAGGTCCTCGGCCGTCCCCTCGCGGAGTTCTACACGCCACGCTCGCGGGAGGCACTGCTCGGATCGGGCGGCTACGACCGCGCCCTCGACGGGGAGTTCGACCGCGAGTACCGCGAACTCGTCACCGCCGACGGCGACGTCGTCGAGACGCTCCTGCGGGCGATCCCCCGGCGAAACGGCCCCGGCGAGGCCGACGGCACGCTGGCGCTGTACATCGACATCACCGAACGCGAGCGGCTGAAACGCGAGAAAGACCGCCTGGAGGCGTTCTCCGACATCGTCTCCCACGACCTCCGGAACCCGCTGAGCGTCGCCTCGGGGCGGCTCGAACTGGCGCGGGCCGAACGTGACAGCGACCACCTCGAAGCCGTCGCGACCGCGCTCGGCCGGATGGAGGTCCTCATCGACGACCTCCTCGCGCTCGCGAAGGGGGGCGAACCGCCCGAAGCGACCGAACGCGTCGATCTCGCGGCGATGGCCGAGGCCTACTGGGAGAACGTCGAAACGGGTGCCGCCACGCTGGCGGTCGACGGTGCGCCGACGATCGAGGCCGACCGAAGCCGGCTGGGGCAACTGCTCGAGAACCTGTTTCGGAACTCGGTGGAGCACGGCGGCGGAAGCGTGACGATCACCGTCGGTGGACTCGACGACGGAACCGGCTTCTACGTCGCCGACGACGGCCCCGGCATCCCCCAGGCCGACCGCGAGGCGGTCTTCGAGAGCGGGCACACGACCGGGGATGGCGTCGGTCTCGGCCTGGCGATCGTCGAGGAGATCGCGACGGCGCACGGCTGGCGCGTCGCCGTGACCGAATCCGCGTCCGGCGGCGCGCGCTTCGAGGTCACTGGGGTCGATATCGGCGAGTGAGCTATATCCCCTGGCTCATCAGCCGGCTCCGGATGATGTCGGCGTCCTTGTTCCCCATCGCGGTGTTGAGGAGGACGACCGTGTCGTCGGGGCCGAACGACCCCGCGTCGGCGAGGTCCCACGCGCCCGCCGCGGCGGTCCCGCAGGCGACCGAGACCTCGAGGCCCTCGTGTTGGGCGACGGTCGCGGCGCTGTCGAGGAGGTCCTGATCGTCGACCGCGACCCCCCTGCCGCCGCTTGCCCGGACCGCCTCGGCGGCCGCCAGCCCCCCCGCCGGATCGGGAATCTCGAGGCTGCCGACGACCGTGTCCGGCACGTCCCACGGCTCGGGGTCGCACCCGTCCTCGATCGCCTCGACGACGGGCGCACAGCCGTCCGGTTGGGCGGCGTACAGCTCCGGCGTCCCCTCGACGAGCCCCGCCGATTCGAGCTCGCGGGCGCCCTTCCAGACGCCGGCGATCGTCGCCCCGTGGCCGACGGGGACGACGACGGCGTCGGGGGCCGTCCACCCCAGCCCCTCGGCGGTCTCGTAGTAGATCGGCTTGGCCCCCTCGTGGCGGAACGGCGACTCGAAGGGACCGGCCGGGAACCACACCTCCTCCTCGGCCGCCGGCATGGATTCGCGATCCTCCTCGTAGGTCGTCCGGGCGTCGTCGAAGCGCCCCTCGACGACGCGCATGTCGCCGCCGTGGACGTTGATCATCGCCTTGCTGATGAACGTGGCTCGGCTCGGGACGAAGGACCGCGAGAGGAGCCCGGCGCGGGCGGCGTAGGCGGCCGCGGACTGCCCGTCGTCGCCCGTCGTCGCCAGCGCGAGGGTGTCGGCCTCGGCCCGGCGGGCGGCCTCGGCGACGAGCGCCAGCCCGCGGTCGGTGACGGAGCCGGTCGGGTTGTGGGCCTCGTTCTTGATGAGGACGCGGCCGACGCCCAACTCCTCGGCCAGCCGCGGCGCTTCGACGAGCGGCGTCGCGCCCTCGCCCATCCCGTCGGGGACGAACGGCAGCAGTTCGCGGTGTTTCCACCCCCCCGAGCGGTCGGCGAACGCCGCCGCCGAGAGGTCGGCGGGGAGGTCGTACTGGGCGTCGAGCGAGCCGGCACACTCCGGACAGCGCGTCGCGCCCTCGTCGTCGGTCGTCGCCCCACAGTCCGTACAGCGGAATCCCTCGAACGCGCTCATGTCCGTCCTTCGAGCGTCCCCCGCAAAGCCCTGTCCTTTGCGGCCGTCGCCGGGTGCCGTCCGCCGCCATCGCGCGTTGCCCTCACTCCTCTCTCGTCCCGGGCCGGTGGATCGTGATGTACGCCGAGGCCGCCCGCCGAACCTGTTCCGGGTACCGCGTCTCTCGTGTGTCTCCTGGTGGGGATTTCATACGATGTTCACTTACCTAAAACGCATAAAATTCTGCATACGTGGCTATAATTCGGCTGCTGAGCTACGATAAGGGTTTTTACCCCGGCCGTTCGTCCGAACCCACAGTCGATGGATCCAGACAACGACGCCGTCTCGGTCGGCACGGACGAGGAGCGGTCGAGCATCGAGGACGGACTGATCGTGAACGCACAGGGTGCCGTCGACGTCGTCCACGAGACCTCCCGATCGGTCGACGGCCAGTTGGCCTCGATCCGCGAGGCCGCCGGCGCGCAGGTCGAGGACATGGACTCGGTCGCCGACGACGTCGCCGACCTGAGCGCGACGATCCAGGAGGTCGCCGCGGGGGCCGACGAGGTGAGCGAGACGACCGAACGGGCGGCAACGGCGGCGACCGAGGGGCGCGTGGCGACCGACGAGGCGGCGAGTGCGATGGCGACCGCCGCGTCGGCGACCCGGCAGGTCCAGACGCAGGTCGAGGCGCTGGCCGACCACGTCGAGCGGATCGACCGGGTGGTCGAGACCATAGACCGGATCGCCGACGAGACGAACCTGCTCGCGCTCAACGCCTCGATCGAGGCCGCCCGCGCGGACGACGACGCCGGCTTCTCGGTCGTCGCCGAGGAGGTCAAATCGCTCGCCGAGGAGTCGCGCTCGGAGACCGAGCGGATCGAGGACGCCGTCGGCGAGATCCAGTCCGTGACCGCCGACGTGAGCGACGCGCTCGACTCGGCCGTCGAGGCGGTCGAGACCGGGACCGAGCGGATCGAGGCGGCCGAGTCGGAACTCGACGTCGTCGACGAGGAGATGGCCGCGGCGGCGGCCGGCGTCGACGAGGTGTCGACGGCCGTCGCGGAGGGGGCCGAGGCGAGCACGCGCGTCGCGGACGCCTGCTCGGGCACCGCCGACGCCGCCCGCGACATCGACCGGGCGGTCGAGGCGATCGACGAGGAGCGCGCCGATACCACCGACCTGCTCGCCGAAATCGACGACGCCCTCTCGAGCGTCAGACGACGCCGCGAGGCCCGCCTCGAGGCCGCCCGGACGGTCCCGACCGGGATCGACGGCTTCGACGCCGAGGGCGGCCTCCCGGCCGGTTCCCGGAGCGTGCTCGTCGCGGACACGACGGACGATCCGGCGCTCGAGCGCGCCGTCGCCGGGGCGGTCGCGGAGTGCTGTGCGACGGCGATCGACGCCGGGTGGGCCGTCTCGCTGTCGCCGCCGCCGGCGCTGGATCGGTCGACGCTGGCGGACGCGCTGCGCCGACGCGCGGGGGTCACGGCGACCGACGCGCTGGCGGGCGATCGGCTGTTCGTGCTCGACCTCTTCGGCTCCTGGGACGGCGGCGGGAACGTGATCGACGTGACGGAGACGGGCTTGGAGCGGGCCAACGAGCGAGTCGACGCCGCGCGGGACCGGCCGCTGTTCGTGATCGGTACCATCGCTGGCGAGTGCGAACTGATGGGCGAGGCGGCCGCCCGCGAGACGGCCTACGAGAACGACGGCGACGTCCTCGGCGACGACGACCTCGTGCTCAACGTCGTCGACGAGGCGTCCGTGTCCGCACAACTGCGCTCCTTTTATGTCGGCGCGGCCGACCGAAGCTGTCGGATCGAATCGCCCGGTGGGCGGTAGCCGTCGCCCGGTCGCCGGGGACGACAGCGCGTCACTCCGCGAAGTAACTGGTAAAGAAGCCCGACAGGAACGCCGAGACGGCGACGGCGAGGGCGACCTCGTGGAGGACCCACGGGCTGTCGTCGTCGTCGGCCGCGGCGACGGTGACGGCGACGCTGATTGCGAGCGAGACGATCCCGTTGATGAGGTGTTTGCCGAATCCCATATCGGATCCTACGCCCCGAGCGAAATAATTCCCCTGTTTGTGTCCCGGGCGTCTCCGGGGGTCGTGCCCGGAGTCGGGGCCGGGAGACGAGTCGCCGCGATCGCCGCCCCCGGCTGGCCGGACACGGAAACCGGTTTGTCCGTTCCGCCCAAAGCCCGCGTATGCACGTCGTCGTCGCCGGTGGCGGCCTCGCCGGACTGGTCGCCGCACGGCACCTCGCGGAGGCCGGGGCCGAAGTCGAACTGTTCGAGGCGCGCGAGCGCGTCGGCGGCCGGGTCCGGACGCGCACCGTCGACGGCCACACCCTCGATCGGGGGTTTCAGGTCCTCTTCACCGCCTACCCCGCGGCGCGCCGGGAGCTCGACTTCGAGGCGCTCGACCTCCGGCGCTTCGCCCCCGGGGCGACGATCGCGCGGCCGAACCACCGATCGACGCTCGCCGACCCGCTCGGCGACCCGGGTGCCGCCCTCCCGACGCTCCTGAACCGCGACGTCCGGACGGCCGACAAGCTCCGACTCTTCCGGCTCCAGCGCGAACTCCGGGGCCGCGAGTGGGACGGGATACTCGGGAACGACGGCGGGACCATCGGAGAGTACCTGGCCGACCGGGGCTTCTCGCGGGCGTTCGTCGAGCGCTTTGCCGCCCCCTTCTACGGGGGCATCACGCTCGATCGCGGACTCGAGACCGCGAGTTCGGTGTTCGAGTACACGTTCAAGGCGCTCTCGGAGGGCGACACCGTCGTCCCCGCCGGCGGGATGGGCGAGATTCCGGCCCAACTCCGGGACCGCGCGGCGGCCGCGGGCGCGGACGTCGAAACGGGGACCGCCGTCACGGGGCTCGAGACCGACCCCCTCGTCGTCGAGACCGAGGCCGGGGAGCGATCGCCCGACGCCGTCGTCGTCGCGACGGACCCGAAGACGGCCGGCGAACTGACGGGCGTCGAAACGCCCACGGGGACCAGAGCCTGTACGACCGTGCACTGCTCGCTGCCCGCTCACCAGCGCCTCGATACGGGCTCGCGGATCGTGTTGAACGCGACCGACGCCGAGCCCAACACCGTCGCGCCGATGAGCGCGGCCGCCCCGGAGTACGCCCCCGAGGGCCGACAGCTGTTGAGCGCGACGTTTCTCGGTGCCCGCGAGGCCGACGACGGGGCACTCGGCGAGACCGTCCGGGCGGCGCTGTCGGCGTGGTTCCCGGAGAACCACTTCGGCGGCCTCGAGACCGTCGGCGTCGACCGGATCGAGTTCGCGCAGTTCGCACAGCCGCCGGGATTTCGGTCGTCGCTGCCCGCTGTCGACGCGCCCGACGGTTCGGTGTTCCTCGCCGGCGACTACACCGAGTGGTCCTCGATCCAGGGCGCGCTGGCGAGCGGCCGACGGGCCGCCGGGGCCGCGCTGGACGCGCTCCGGTAGCCGCACGCTCCTGCTGCAGCCCCGCACGCGCCGCGGCTACGGATCGACCGGCGGCGGGCCGACGATCTCGATGTCGTGTTCGGGGGCCAGTTCGGAGACCCTGGCGACGGCGGCCTCGGAGGGCGGTCCCGAGGGGACGGTCTCCGTCTCGACCGGTTCGCCGACCGCCGTCACGAACTCGTCGAACCCGCCGGGCGACGTCGAGGCGACGACCGTCGCCGGCTCCGTCGCCACGATGCTGTGTTTCCGCCCCCTGGGGAGGACGACCGACCCGCCGGCTCCGAGCGACCGAGTCTCGGCGGCCGTGTGCACCTCGATCGCCCCCTCGGTCACGTGGAGCGTCTCGTCGGCCGACGCGTGGACGTGCATCGGCGGCGCGTGGCCCTCCCGGAGGCGCATCTCGATGACCGAACAGCGGCCGTCGGTCGTCGCGCCCGGCACGCGGACGTAGCACAACGTATCCAGAAAACGGTACGGCTCGGCCGTCCCGGCGCTTCCCATCGCCGGCTCGACGAACGCCGACATCCTGTCGGGGCGGTTCGACGCGGACGTAAAAAACTGTTGTCGCCGGGGGCGGCGTCCCGGTCGACGGTGCCGATCGCGGCTCGACCCGCGGTGTCGCTCACAAAAACTGCCGCAACTCCCGAAGCGGCGGGAACTCGTGGGTCTCGTCCGCCGCCTCGTCGCGGACGATCGGCCGGAGCGTCTCCGACTCCGTCACGAGCGGCGACTGAAACGCCGCGGCGGATCGCTCGTTGATCCGGATCCCGGCCGGAAGCTTGCTGAAGGAGGGGAGCATCAACACCGCCGAGCCGCCGTACTGGTCGGGACCGTACAGGTAGCAGGGCCGGCGGACGCCCTCGATCTCGATCGTCGGGTGGTCGTGGCCGACGACGTAGCACTCCGCCCCCGCCGCCGGTTCGACGTGCCCGTGCGTGACGACGATCGACCCGTCGGCGACCGCGTACTCCGGGACGGTCGGGCCGTCCCACAGCTCCTCGAGCATCGTGTCGTGGTTGCCGGGCGTCACGGCGACCGGGCAGTCCCGCTCGGCCGCGAGGTCCGCTATCGTCCGGACGGTCGCCGCCGCCCCCGTCGGGACCCGATCGAAGGAGTGCAGCAGGTCCCCCGCGATCACGGCCCGCTCGGGGTCGTAGCGCTCGAGCAGCCGCTCGAACCGGGCCGTGAGGTCGTCGTGCTCGCCGACGCGGAACTCGACGTCGGAGGCCGCGTCCCGCCCCACGTGGAGGTCGGAACAGACGAGCGTCCCCGTGGCCGGGAGGTAGACGGCGCGGTCGCGGGGGTCGAACTCCATACCGGTCGGTGGGTCGCCGCGGGCAAAGCGCTGACGGGACGCGAGACGGAGCCACAGCGCGGTGTCGGCCCCGGGACCGACCGCCCGGAGTCTCGGGTGTTTATAAACGGCCGAGCCGACGTGACGGTATGGTCGACGTGCTCGACAACAAGCGGTCCGCGACGAAGTTCCGCGTGCTCGTCGAGATCGCGGAGCGCCAGCCGGCGGTCAACCAGGGGGAGATCGCCGACGCCGTGGGGGTGACGAGCCAGGCCGTCTCGGAGTACATTCGCGAACTCGTCGACAACGGGTTTGTCGAGAAGGAAGCCCGATCGCGGTACCGCGTGACGAAGCGGGGCGTCGACTGGCTGTTCCGGCAGGCCTCCGACGTGCGCCGCTTCGCCGACCACGTGACCGAGGACGTCCTCGGTAGCATGCAGGAGGACGCGGCGTTCGCGACGGCCGACATCGAGGCCGGTGAGACGGTCTCGCTGTCGATCCAGGAGGGGCTGCTGCACGCCGCCCCCGGCGACGACGGCCCGGCGACGGGGATCGCGACGACCGACGCCGACGCCGGTGCCGTCGTCGGCGTCACCGGCTTCGCGGGCGTCATCGATCTCGAACCGGGCACGGTGACGGTGTTTCAGGTCTCCCCGATCCGGTCGGCGGAACCGGGCGAGTCGACGGCGCTGGCGTCGGCCGCGGCGGCGGCCGACGTCGTCGTGGCCGCGGGGGTCGAAGCGGTCGCCGTGCTGGAGGCGTCGGGGTTCGACCCCGACGTGACGTTCGCGGCCGGCGAGGTCGCCGCCGACGCCGCCGGACGGGGACTGGACGTCGTCGTCGTCGCGACGACGGACCTCGCCGGACGGGTCACCGACGCCCTGCGGGACGCGGGCCTCGCGTACGAAGTCGACGACCTCTGAACGTCACAGCACGTCGTCGAACCCGTACCAGCCCGGTTCCTGGCCGGCGAGCCACTCCGCGGCGTCGACGGCCCCGGCGGCGAAGACCCGCCGCGATTCGGCCCGGTGGGTCAGCGTCAGGACCTCGTCGTTGCCGGCCAACAGGAGTTCGTGCTCGCCGCGGACGGTGCCGGCCCGGCGGACGTGGACGCCGACCTCCGAGTCCTCCCGGGGGTGGTCGCCCTCCCGACCGTGGGTGCGCTCTAACTCCGCCTCTCGGGCCGAGTCGACGACGTCGAGGATCGTGTTCGCGGTGCCGCTCGGGGCGTCGCGCTTGCCGTTGTGGTGGGTCTCCGTGAGCTCGACGTCGTAGTCGGGCAGCGCCTCGACGCCGGCCTCGACCACCCGGAGGAGCGCCTGCACGCCGCGGGCGAAGTTCGAGGCCTTCAGGACGGGGGTCGACTCGCTGGCCGCCCGGAGCGCCTCCATCCCCGACCCGTCGAAGCCGGTCGTCCCGACGACGTAGGGGACGCCCGCCTCGGCGATCACGTCGGCGTGCTCCCGCGTGGCCTCGGGGACGGTGAAATCCACTACCGCGTCGGCGTCGCCGAGCAGCTCGGGGAGGTCCTCGTTCGGGTACACGCGCACGTCCTCGACGGTGTCCGAGGTGGTGGCGACTCCGACGACGTCGTGGCCGCGGCCGCTCGCCTCCGCGACGATCTCGCTGCCGGTGCGGCCGGTCGCGCCGACGACGACGAGATTCATCGTTCGAGGTCCTCGAGGACGGCCTGAAGCGTCTCGCGGTGCTCTGGCTGGAGAGGGTTCAGCGGCGAGCGCATCGTCGACGAGTGGATCCCGCGCATCTCCATCGCCTCGTTGATCGGGATCGGGTTGGTCTCGACGAACAGCGTCCGGAACAGGTCGCCGAGTTCGTACTGGAGTTCGCGGGCGCGCTCGAAGTCGCCGGCCAGCGCCGATCCCACGAGCGCGACGGTGCGTTCGGGCTCGACGTTCGCCGAGACGCTGATGCAGCCGGAACCGCCCTGGGCGATGATCGGCAGCGTGAGGGCGTCGTCACCCGAGAGCACGGCGAAGTTCTCCCCGCGGGTGCGCTCTATGACCTCGTTCGTCCGGTTCAGGTCGCCGCTCGCGGCCTTGTAGCCGACGACGTTCTCGTGTTCGGCCAGCGAGACGGCGGTCTCGACGGCGATGTTGCGCCCGGTCCGGCCCGGAACGTTGTAGACGATCTGGGGGAGATCGACCGCGTCGGCGACCGCCCGGAAGTGCGCCTCCATCCCCTCGGGTTCGGGGATGTTGTAGTACGGCGAGATCAAAAGCAGGCCGTCCGCGCCGGCCGCGGCGGCGCGCTCGGAGAGATCGAGCGCCTCGCGGGTGTTGTTCGAGCCCGAGCCGGCGATGACGGGCACGTCCTCGACCGCGTCGGCGACCGTCTCGATGACCTCGACGTGCTCGTCGTGAGTCATCGTCGCCGATTCGCCGGTGGTGCCGACGGGGACGACCCCGTCGACGCCGGCGGCCTCGAGCCGTCGGGCGTGCGCGCGGAGGGTGTCGTGGTCGATGCTCTCGTCGTCGTGGAACGGCGTGGTCATCGCGGGGAAGACGCCGGTGAACGTGTCGTGTGTCATATGTCGGTGTGTGGGTGTCGTCGGGTGTGGGTTCGTCGAACGTAGCTGTCGTCCGTGCGGGTCGGGGGCGACCTGTGACGGGACGCCACGCCCGCCACAGACCTCGCTACGGACGCTTGGCTTTCGAAAAGGCGGTCGGGACGGCGCGCTCGCCGTCGTCAGCGGCGGGCCGACGGACGAGCACGCGGTGTCGCATATCCGGGACAGGGTCGGCGAGCGACTTAGGCGTTTTGAGTTCCCGTGGCCGTTGCGCGCGGGCGCGCGTTCTCGGCGCGTCCCGTCGATCCGCTACCCCACGTTCCGTCCGAAAGGGCACGAGAGATATCATTATTTGTTTTCGTATTCTCTTAGAAACCACATATACTGGCAATATTTGGTCGGTGAACGAGTCTTATATGTACTAAATACGGCTACATTCACAAGAGACGACCGATCATGAGTGATCACATAATCATCGTCGGCGGTGGCCGCGTCGGCCGCCACGCCGCGGCGAAACTGAACCCCAGTCGGCACACGATCTCGGTGATCGAACGGGACGCCGAACAGTGCGAGAACTTCCCGCAGCACCTGGCGAGCGACGTGATCGAGGGCGACGGCACTGACCTCGACGTGTTCGAGGCGGCGAACCCGGCGCTCGCCGACGCGGTGTTGGGCGTCACGAACGACACGGCGACGAACCTCGCGGTGTGTGAACTCACCAAGGAGCTGTCGGAGGGGACACGCACGATGGCCCGCATCGCCCACGACGGCGAACAGGACTACGCCCACCTGGGCCACGTCGACAACATCATCTACCCGCCGGCGGTGGCCGCCGAGGTCGCCGTCGACCGGATCACCGCGGACGTGACGTCGGCGCGACGGCCCTGACCGGATGCCCGCGGCTGTCCGCTGGCGTCACGAACTTCGGATGCCCGCCGCGACCGCCATCCGGAGCGCCCGCGACTCACCGGCCGAGTCTGACGGAGATATAAAACACCCCCGTCCCCCACGTCCGGGTAGAGGCGTCTTCGAGAACTGCCATGCTCCGGGTCCCCAACGAACTGCGCGACGTGTGCGTCGGTGCGACGGTGAACCTCTTCGTCTCCGTCGGGAAGACCTCACGCCGGCTCAAAGGCGAGGTCCACGAGACGAGAGAGCGCGGCGAGAACGGCGACGTCGTCGAGGTCAGGGTCATCGAGGAGACGCCCGGCGACTCCGACATCGTCTTCTGGTTGGGTTTCGCCGACGACTCGACGTACCTGTTGCCGCTCGACGCCTACGACGACCGGCTCGTCTACGTCGAGTACCGCCACAACGGCGCCCGAACGGGGCTCAACGTCAGGACCGTCCGGGACGTCGGGGTCAGGTAGCGAAGCGCGATCCGCCGCCGTGGCGGACCCGCCGGACGGCGACGTAACCGCCCCCGGCGCACCCCTTTTATTTGTGCTCCGCCAACGTCCGGTATGCTTCGGATCCGCGGCTCGGCGGGCGGGACGGCGCTGACGGGGACGCTGTACGAACCCGGCGAGGAGCCGCCGACGTTCCGCGGCGCGCCCGACGACGACGCGCCGTACGTGTGGGTCTGTGACGCCTTCTACGAGGTCGAAAGCGGCGGCCAACTCCAGCGGATCGGCGGCGAAACGAAGCGGGTCGCCTTCGAATCGCCGATGCCGCGGGGCTTTGCCGACCGCGAGCGGGCCGTCGAGGCCGCGAAGTCCCACGTCCGGACGCAGTTCGCCAGGCTCGGCGTCCCGGAGATAGACGTCGAAATCGCCGTCGACGTCGACGAGGCGACCCCGTGAGACGGCCGGAACGGGACCGGACGACGGACTCCGCCCCTCTCGTACTAACAGACAACCGAACGTGCACACGACGCACGAGGGTCACGCCGTTCGACGGCGCGACCGGCGGATCACTCCTGGGTCGGTTTCATCTGATTTCGTCCATCAGTATCAGGCGACGAGTCCCCACCGCTCGTCGTCGTAGCTCCGGTCGCGGTCCGAGTCGAAGCGCTGTTCTATCGACCGGATCAAGGCGGCCCGCTCCTCGCGGCCGATCCGGGCGAGCTCGTCGGCCTTCGCGACCGCGAGCGGCGGCCCGCCCTCGTGGGCGACGTCCCGGAGGAACTGCATCGTCAGCGCCTCCCTGACGTCCGGGTCGCGGGTGAACACCGCCGGGGCTTCGACCCGAAACAGGAGTTCGCTCCGGGGGTCGTACAGACAGAAGAACGTCACCTCGTAGTCCTCGGGGGCGCGCGAGCGCGGGAGGCCGAGCGCGTCGCCGTCGGCCGAGAGGGGTTCGTCGACGCCCCCGCGGGAGCGAAACCAGTTGGTGAACGTCAACTCGTCGGTCAGGGTGTCGCCCTCGGCGTCGGTGCGTCGGAGGACGCGCTCGAAAAAGGCCGCGTCGTCCACCCAGGGCGCGCGGGTCGTCCCCCGGACGGCGCGGGTGATCGCCTTCGACCCGCCGTTCTTGATAAAGCCGGCCAGCGGGACGCCGCGGTCGGCGAAGCGCTCCACCAACCCGATGTAGCGGGCGATCACGTCCCGCGGGCGCTCCTCCTCGACGAGCAGTTCCGCGAGTTCCGGATGCCGATCCGCCCACGCGAGCAGTCCCTTCGGATAGATCGGGCCGTCGACGATCAACAGGTCGTCGACGACGTCGGCCTGCAGCGTCGCGTGAGAGACCTCCGCGAGGTACAACGAGAGCGCGTGCACGACCGCCTCCTCGTAGCGGTTGACGCGGGGGGCCTGGAGGACGCGGCCCCGCGAGTAGCCCTCGTCGAACGCCGACCACTCGTCCTCGTCGCAATCGACCGTCGGATCGTTCGAGTGTGCGGTCGTGACCACCGACCGCGACCGGTGTAACTCCAGGTCGGAGGGAACGGCCGCCATCGCGGCCTGGGCCACGTCGAGGACGAGGCCGTTGGTGAACGTCGTCGGGTTGATCGTCCCCGAGTCGAGGCCGTGCTGGGTCGGGAACGGCGGTTCCCGCAGCGCGGCGTCCTCGACGTCGATCCGCCGGCGTCGAAGCTCACCCAGCGGTTCGAGGATCGGCCGGCCGTCGTGGTACAGCGGGTCGAGGAACTCCTCGAAGACGGTCTCGGCGACGGCTTCGTGCTCCGTCGAGTCGACGCGCTGGCTGATCCGGCCCGCGAGCCGTGCGATCCCCTCGAAGTGGACCGGGTCGAGCGTCATACCACGTTTCGGACGCTCCGCAGTATAAAAGGTCGGCTCCGGGGTCGACGCGCTCGGGCCGCCGCTGAACGGCGATCCGAGGGGGTACACCCGGTCGTGAATCATAATTCGTGCGGGATCCGCCACGATAGCGGTACGCCTTTGATGGGGCCCTGCAAAACCGTTCGGTATGGACTACGACAAAATCGAGGTGCCGTCGGAGGGCTCGAAGATCGAGGTAACGGAGGACGACGAACTCGTCGTACCCGACGACCCGATCGTTCCGATCATCCACGGCGACGGGATCGGGACGGACGTCGGTCCCGCGGCCCAGAACGTCCTGGAGGCCGCCGCGGAGGCGACCGGTCGCGAGATCAACTGGATGCGCGCCTACGCCGGCGAGTCCGCCCGCGAACGCTACGACGAGAACCTCCCCGAGGAGACCGTCGAGGCGCTCAAGGAGTTCAAAGTCTCGATCAAGGGCCCGCTGACGACGCCCGTCGGAGCCGGCTTCCGCAGCCTCAACGTCGCGTTGCGGAAAAAACTCGACCTCTATACGAACATCCGCCCGACCTACCACCTCGACGGCGTCCCCTCGCCGGTCAAACGCCCCGAACGGATGGACATGGTGTCGTTCCGGGAGAACACCGAGGACGTCTACGCCGGCATCGAGTGGGAGGCCGGCACCGACGAGGTCCAACAGGTCAAGGAGTTCGTCGAGGAGGAGATGGGCTTCGACTCGACGATCCACGACGGCCCCGTCGGCATCGGCATCAAGCCGATCACCGAGTTCGGCACCAAACGGCTCGTCCGGCGGGCGATCGATTACGCCCTCGAGAACGACCGCGATTCGGTCACGCTGGTCCACAAGGGCAACATCATGAAGTTCACCGAGGGCGCCTTCCGCGATTGGGGCTACGAGGTCGCCCGCGAGGAGTACGGCGACGAGGTCATCACCGAGGACACCCTCTGGGAGGAGCGCGACGGCGAACAGCCCGAGGACGCCGTCGTCGTCAACGACCGCATCGCCGACAACATGCTCCAGCAGATCCTCACCCGAACCGACCAGTACGACGTGTTGGCGCTGCCGAACCTCAACGGCGACTACCTCTCGGACGCCTGCGGCGCCCAGATCGGCGGCCTCGGCATCGCGCCGGGCATCAACCTCGGCGACGGCCGCGTGCTGGCCGAACCCGTCCACGGCTCCGCGCCGAAGTACGCCGGCCAGGACAAGGTCAACCCCACCGCGATGATCCTCTCGGGCCGCATCATGCTCGAGTTCATGGGCTGGGACGACGCCGCCGACCTCGTCCGCGACGCCGTCGAGCAGGCGATCGTCGACCGGAAGGTCACCTACGACATCGAACGGCAGGTCGAGGGCGCCGAGAAGCTCGCGACCAGCGAGTACGCCGACGTGGTCGTCGAGAACATCCACGAGATGGCCTGAGACCGACCGGAAGGGCTACTCGGCCCAGTCCGGATCGGGTCGGGGCGGCGAGAACACGTCGACGCCCCGGACCGGAATCTCCCCTTCGTTTCTCGCCGAATGCGGTTCGTCGCCGGGGATGGTAAACGAGTCCCCCGACTCGACGACGACCGTCTCGCCGCCGGAGACGAACGTCAACGTCCCGCCGGAGACGAACGTCAACGTCCCGCCGGAGACGAAGCTGGTCTGCTCGTGGGGGTGGCTGTGCTCCGGGACGGTCGCGCCCGGATCGATCTCGAAGCGTTGCAGGCTCGTCTCCTCGCCGGCGGCCGCCCGGCGGCGTCCTGCTCAGTACGACTTCGCAAAGTATGCGGTCTCCTCGGCCGGCTCCTCGCAGATCCCGCAGGTGTCGTGGACCGGCTCCGCCTCGTCGTCCAGCGGGAGCATGACGATCTCGGCGGCGATCTCGTCCTTGATGACGGTCTCACAGTCCTCGTCGCCACACCAGCCGGTCTTGACGTAGCCGCCGTGGCGGCCGATCGTCCCGAGGATCTCGCCGCGGCCGTGGGCCTCCCGGACGTTCTCTTCGAGGTTCTCCTCGGCGGCGGCGTAGAGCTTGGCGTAGACGGTATCGAGGGCGTCCCCGACCGCGTCGACGACCGCCTCGCGGTCCGCGACCTCGCTCTCGCCGTCGGGGCGGTGAACGAGCGTCGCGCTGCCTTCCTCGACCTCGTTGGGTCCGACCTCGATCCGGAGCGGGACGCCGTTGAGTTCGTGTTCGTTGAACTTGAAGCCGGGGTTGCGCCCGTCGCGGTCGTCGAACTCGACGCGGAACGCCCCGTCGAGTTCCGCCGCCAGGTCGGCGGCGTACTCCGTGACCTCGGCCTCGGTGTCGGCCTGCCAGATCGGGACGACGACGACCTGCGTGGGGGCGAGTTTCGGCGGGACGACGAGGCCCTGGTCGTCGGAGTGGGTCATGATCAACGCGCCGAGCGCGCGCCAGGAGAGCCCCCACGAGGTGGTGTGGGCCGTCCGTTCGTTCTCGTCCTCGTCGGTGTAGGTGATGTCGAACGCCTCCGCGAACGACTGGCCGAGGTGGTGGCTCGTGCTCGCCTGGACCGACTTGCCGTCGGGCATCAGCGCCTCGACGGTCGTCGTCGTCTCCGCGCCGGGGAACTTGTCGTGGTCGGGCTTGCGGCCCTTCAATCCCGGGATCGCCATCACCTCCTCGTAGAGGCGTTCGTACTGCTCCAGCCGCGTCATCGTCTCCGCCCAGGCGTCCTCGTCGGTCGCGTGGGCGGTGTGGCCCTCCTGCCAGAGGAACTCCTTGGTCCGGAAGAACGGCTTCGTCTCGGTGGCCTCCCAGCGGACGACCGAACACCACTGGTTGAGCCGCATGGGCAGGTCGCGGTGGCTGCGGACCCACTGGGCGATGAAGGGCGCGATGATCGACTCGGAGGTCGGCCGGACGGCGAGGCGCTCCTCGAGTTCGTCGTGGCCGCCGTGGGTCACCCACGCGACCTCGGGGTCGAACCCCTCGACGATGTCCTTCTCGCGTTCGAGGTACGACTCGGGGATGAACATCGGGAAGTAGCTGTTCCGGACGCCGGTCTCCTTGAACCAGCCGTCGAGGTGGTTCTTGAGGCGCTCCCAGAGGGCGTACCCCCGCGGGCGCGTGACGATGAACCCGCCCATCGGCGCGTAGTCGGCGAGTCCGGCCTTCTGTACGACCTCGGCGTACCACTCGCCGGGGCTGTGTTCCTTGCTCTCCGTGATTCCGAGTTCTTGTTCGCTCATGGTTGTGGCGTTCGCGGCCGGCCGCCCGACGGCGGCCACGGGGTCGCGTTGGTGTCCGTTCGGCAGCGCGCATTTATATACTGTCGGGATCCGTTCGCGGACGGTCGCCCCCGGAACCGCGACGGATGGCCGGAACCTGCGACGCCCCGTCGCGGCCGACCGCCGCACTCGCCGAACCCGAAACGCCCTTTACACTCCTAATTATATCTAATTACACACCATGAGCGAGTTCCCGGAGTACGTCGACGTATCGTACGCCGACGGCGAGGGCGAGTCCGCGGCGGACTACCCCGAACTGGAGGACAAAATCGAGAAGGCGATCGAGGTCGTCAGGACCGGCCTCGAGGAGTACGACACCCCCGCGATCATGTGGACCGGCGGGAAGGACTCGACGCTGACGCTGTACTTCGTCAAGGAGGTCGCCGAGGAGTACGGCTACGACCTCCCGCCCGCGGTGTTCATCGACCACTACCAGCACTTCGACGAACTGCTCGAGTTCGTCGACCGGTGGGCCGACGAGTGGGACCTCGACGTCGTGTTCGCGCGCAACGACGACGTCGGCGAGTACGTCGACGCGCACGGCCTCGACCCCGGCGACGACATCGAGATCGACGCCCTCTCGGAGCACAACCGCCACCACATCCGGAACATCCTCGAGTACGAGGAGGAGACGTTCCCCTTCCTGCTCGACACATACGTCGGCAACCACCTCCTGAAGACCGTCGCGCTGAACAACACCCTCGAGGAGCGCGACATCGACGGCATCATTTCCGGCATCCGCTGGGACGAACAGGACGCCCGCGCCGAGGAGACGTTCTTCTCGCCGCGTCACGACCCCGACATCTACCCGCCGCACGACCGGATCCAGCCCATTCTGCAGTTCGACGAGGCCGACGTCTGGGAGGCCTTCTGGTACTACGTCGTCCCCGAGACGGTCGCCGAGTTCCCGGACGACGGCTACGTCCCCCAGGACTACGACGACCTGCCGAACGACCTCACCCACGACGACATCCCCGTCTCGCCGAAGTACTTCGCCGGGTTCCGCTCGCTCGGCAGCGAGATCTCGACGGAGAAGAGCGACGAGGAACCGGCGTGGCTGCAGAACCTCGAGGACACGACCGAGCGCGCCGGCCGCGCACAGGACAAAGAGGACCTGATGGAACGGCTTCGCGACCTCGGCTACATGTAGCGACGGTCGGAGGTTTATAAGCGTCGTTCGGGAGTTTATAAGCGTCGTTCGGGAGTTTATAAGCGTCGTTCGGGAGTTTATAAGCGTCGTTCGGGAGTTTAT
>Ga0209917_1000317_pt1 | contig 20123 bp, 21 predicted proteins | sample SalPon2_C_H2O_MG_FD_185710 | JGI IMG/M metagenome (GOLD analysis project Ga0209917, IMG submission 185710) | Salt pond water microbial communities from South San Francisco under conditions of wetland restoration - Salt Pond MetaG R2_C_H2O_MG... | ecosystem: Environmental > Aquatic > Non-marine... | reverse complement strand
CCGCCGATCGCGGCCTTCTCGCCCTCGTGGACCGTCACGTCGTCCTCGGAGACGAGGAGCACCCGCGTCGTCTCCGACCCCATGACGCTCGCGTCGTTGGCGACGACGAAGGCGAGACCGGCGCGTTCGAGCGACTCCCGGGCCGCTTCGATCATCGCCTCGTCCTCGCCCGTCGTCTCGAGTTTGAACCCGACGATCGGCAACCCGGGGTGCTCGGCGCGGATCGAGTCGATGAGCTTCGGGGTCGGCTCGAACTCGAGGGTCAACGTCCCCCCCGAGCGGAGCTTCTCGGGGGCGGTCTCGATCGTGTAGTCGCTGATCGCGGCCGCCGAGACGAGCGCGTCGGCCCCGTCGGCGACCGACCGGACGGCATCGAGCATCTCCGCCGCGCTCTCGGCGGCGAGGGTGTCGGCGTACGGCACGTCGGGACCGTCGTGGACGAGCGTCACGTCCGCGCCGCGGGCGTAGCAGGCCTTCGCCACCGCCCGCCCGGTCCGTCCGGAGGCCCGGTTCGTCACCACCCGGACGGGGTCGATCGCCTCGCTCGTCGCCCCGCTCGTGACGACGACGTGTTCGCCGGCCAGCGGGCGCTCGCCCGTCGCCCGCGCGACGTCGAGGACGATCGCCTCCTCGCTCGCGACCTTGGCTTTCCCCTCCTCGAGGCGCGGGTCGACGAAGTCGACGCCCCACGACTCGAGGCGCTCGATCGAGTCGAGGACCCCAGGGTGGTCGTACATCGGTTCGTGCATCGCCGGCGCGACGACGGTCGGGAGATCGGCCCCGAGCGCCGTCGTCGCCGCCGTCGTGACGGGGGTGTCGTCGATCGCGCCCGCGACCTTGCCGATCGTGTTCGCCGTCGCGGGCGCGAGCACCAACGCGTCGGCCCACCCGTCGTAGCCGCACAACTCGACGTGTTCGACCGATCCTGTGATCTCGGTGACGACCGGGTTCCCCGTCGCGAACTCCACGGACCACGGGTGGACGATTCCCCGCGCCGCGTCGGTCATCACGGCCCGGACCTCGGCGCCCTGCCGCCGGAGTTCGTGGGCCAACTCGACCGTCTTGACTGCCGCGATGGACCCCGACACGCCCAAGGCGACGTTCGTGCCCGCGAGCATCGACCGGCCGTTCGGCGCGCGTATTAAAAAGGGTCGTGACTGCGGGCGGCGGCCCGCGGCGCCGGCGATCGGCCCGGATGCGGTATATAAATCCTGGCGGAACGTCAGGTCGTCTCGATCCGCAACTCCACGTCGCGCGTCTCGCCCTCCAGGTCGGCGACGACGCGGCGGACGATCCGCTCCGCCTCCTCGCGTATCTTCGGTTTGATCCTCTCGACGACCCAGCCCAGCGAGACGAACCGCGGGAGGTCGACGATTCCGTCGTCGGCCGACCCGGGGGCGTACTCCGCGACGAAGGTGACCTCGGTTCTCGGGGCCGACCCGTCCGTCCCTCCCTCGGTCGACCCGCCGGTGTCCCCCTGCGGTGACCCGTCGTCCTCGATCGGGTCGATCAGCCACCGGCCCGAGGCGTCGAGGTCCTTCAGGATCCGCCACTCGATCCGTCGGGGCGGGTCGACCTCCGTCACCGCCGAGCGGGCGGTGTAGTGGAGCTTCCACCACTCGAAGCGCAGCGCGTACTCGGTCCCCGCCCCCCCGTCGCCGAACTGCCGGACCGATTCGAGGTACTCCGAGTAGTCGGCGTACCCCCGGAACGCGAGGAGGAACTCGTAGACGTCCTCGGCCGGCAGATAGACGACCGTGCTGACTTCGACTCGGTCCACACCGTCCCCTCGGGCGGGGCCGTCCTAATACTGACGGACAACCGAACGGACACACGACGCAGGAGGAGCACGCCGTTCGACGGAGCGACCGGCGGATCACTCGTGAGTCGGTGTCGTTTGATTTCGTCCATCAGTATAAGCTTTCGACTCGTCGGGACCGATCTCCCCTCGTGAACCGACACCGAGTTCCCGATTCGCCACGAGAGACCGGCATGGACGGCCGCGTCGCGACCGGGTGGATCGCCCGTCCGGTGCTCGAGCCCACGACCGTCGAGACGGTTCGCGACCACCTCTACGGGTGGCTCGGCGCCCCGGAACCGTACCGGCGGGCGACGGCCCCGCACGTCAGCGTCTTCGGGGTCCGGGTCCCGGCGGCCGAAGCCGAGGCCATAGAGGCGGACTTCGACGCGTTCGCCGAATCGGTCGGCACCTGGCGTGGCTCGCTCTCGGGGTACCACGTCCATCCCTCCGCGAGGAACCCGATGGTCGTCGCCTTGGACGTTCCGCTCGATGTCGAACGGCTCGCCTCGCCGGTCGCCGACCTGCTCGCCCGGCACGGCGGCCGCGTCGGCCGGGGTCCCCACCCGGCGCACGCGACGCTCCTGAAAGGCGGCGTCAGAGGCGAGGAACTCCAGTGGGCACAGGTCGACGATCGGACCCGCGAACGGCTGGCGGCGGTTCTGGACGACGGCCGACAGCGGGAGCGGTACGACCCGCCCGATCCGCTCGTCGCCCCGACGTTCGGGACCGAGTTGGGGCCGCCCGAACTCGCGTGGAACTGACCCTTTTTGCCGACGGAGACCACAGTACGCGTATGGCAGATCTCAGCGAGGCGGGGTTCAAGGAGCGGACGCGGGTCTCGACGGCCCGGGAGGCGCTCCTCGACGTCCCGCCGATTGAGCGCACCGAACGGGTTCCGCTGTCGGTCGCTGACGGCCGAACCGTCGCGGAGCCGATCGACGCGGTGATGAACGTGCCCCACTACCCGCGGGCGGCGATGGACGGGTGGGCCGTCCGGGCAGAAGACACCTTCGGGGCGTCGGATCGGTCGCCGGCGATCGTCGACCCCGACGACTCGATGGGGCCGGATCGGGCCGTCCGCGTCCACACCGGCAGCGAACTCCCCGAGGGGGCGGACGCGGTCGTGATGATCGAGGAGACCGAACGCGTCGACGACGAACTGGAGCTGTTCGACGCCGTCGCGGAGGGCGAGAACGTCGGCCCCGTCGGCGAGGACGTCGAGGCCGGCCAGCGGCTCTACGAGCCGGGACACACCCTGCGGCCGTCGGATCTCGGCCTCCTGAAGGGGACCGGCGTCGACACCGTCGAGGTGTTCGATCACCCCGAGGTGGCCGTCGTCCCGACGGGCGAGGAGTTGGTCCAGTCCGACCCCGATCCCGGCGAGATCATCGAGACCAACCGGTTTACCGTCTCGCGGCTCGCCGAGCGCTGGGGGGCGGACGTCACGCGCCGGGAGATCGTCACCGACGACCGCGAGGCGCTCCGGGCGGCCGTCCAGCGCGACCTCGTCCGCGACGTCGTCGTCACCACCGGCGGCTCCTCCGTTGGCGAGCGCGATCTCATCCCCGAGGTCGTCCGGGACCTCGGCGAGGTGTTCGTCCACGGCGTCGCCCTGAAGCCCGGCCACCCGGTCGCCCTGGGGCGCGTCGAGGGGACGACCGTCGTCATGCTCCCCGGCTACCCCGTCGCGTGCATCGTCAACGCCGTCCAGTTCCTCCGGCCGCTGATCGAGCACCTCGGCGGCGTCACGCCGGAACCGCTGCCGACGCGGGAGGCGACGCTGACCCGGAAGGTGCGGAGCGAACCCGGGGTCCGGACGTTCGTCCGGGTGACGCTCGATGACGACGAGTCGGGGCTCGAGGCGACGCCGACGCGCGCCAGCGGCTCCGGCGTCCTCTCCAGCGTCGCCTTGGCCGACGGCTGGGTCGTCGTCGAGGAGAGCCGCGAGGGGATCGCGGCGGGCGAGACCGTCGCCGTCGAGAACTGGGAGTACAATGGATAGAAAACAGTTCCGGGATCTCGCCGATCCCGACGTGGCCCGCGAGACGATCGCCTCGCTCGATCTCGCGCCAGAGGCCGAGACGGTCCCGCTCCGTGAGGCACGTGGGCGCGTCCTCGCCGAACGCGTCGACGCGGACCTCGACGTCCCGGGCTTCGACCGGGCGAGCGTCGACGGCTACGCGCTCCGGGCCGCCGACACGTTCGGCGCTGACGAGGCCGATCCCGCCGCGCTGCGCCTCGTCGGCGAGGTCCACGCGGGATCGGAACCCGACGTCGATGTCGGGGCGGGCGAGTGCGCCGAGATCTCGACGGGGGCCGTCCTCCCGCCGGGCGCGGACGCGGTCGTGATGGTCGAGCGGACCGACCCCGGCGACGCCGACGAGGTCCTCGTCCGGACGTCGCTCGCCCCCGGCGATCGCGTCATGTTCGCCGGAGCGGACATCGCCGCGGGCGAGCGCGCGCTCGGCCCCGGTACCGTCGTGACGGCGCGGGAGGTCGGCCTGCTGTCGGCGATCGGCGTCGACGAGGTCCCGGTCCGCGGCGTGCCGACGGTCGGGATCGTCTCGACGGGCGACGAACTCGTCCGCCCGGGCGACCCCCTCGACAGCGACGCCGGCCAGATCTACGACGTCAACAGCTACACGACCGCGACGGCCGTCGAGGAGGCCGGCGGCGAGGCGAGGCTGTACCCCCACGCCGGCGACGACTACGACGCGATGGAGTCGGCGCTCCGGGCCGCCGCCGAGGAGTGCGATCTCGTCCTCTCGTCGGGGTCGACGTCGGCCTCGGCGGTCGACGTCATCTACCGCGTCGTCGAGGAGACCGGCGAACTCCTGTTGCACGGCGTCGCGGTCAAGCCCGGCAAGCCGATGCTCGTCGGCGAGTTGGCGGGCAGCGCCTACATCGGCTTGCCGGGGTATCCCGTCTCCGCGCTGACGATCTTCCGGGCGTTCGTCGCCCCGGTGATCCGCCGCGCCGCGGGCCGTCCCGAGCCCGAGACGGCGACCATCGAGGGGCGGATGGCGGTCCGGGAGCGTTACAGCGAGGGCCGGTTCCGATACATGCCCGCCGGGCTGGTCACCGACGGGGACGGCGAGACGCTCGTCTACCCGGTCGACAAGGGCAGTGGCGCGACGACTAGCCTCGTCGAGGCCGACGGCATCGTCTCGGTGCCGCCCGACGTCGAGTACCTCGATTCGGGCGAGTCGGTCGAGGTCACGCTGTTCTCGAGCGACGTGCGACCGCCGACGCTGTTCGGCGCGGGCGAGGACGACCCGGCGCTGTCGCGGCTGCTGGACCGCGTCGACCGGCCCCGATACCTGGCGGTCGGGAGCCGCCAGGGCCGGCGCAGGCTCCGCGACGGCGTCACCGACGTCGCCGTCACGACCGGCGACTCGATCCCCGACGGCGTCGAGTTGGGCGGGTGGACCCGCGAGTGGGGCCTCGTCGTCCCGGCCGGGAACCCGGCGGGCGTCGACGGATTGGCGGACCTGGTCGATAGCGACCTCCGATTTATAAACCGGACGACCGACTCGGGGCTCCGATCGACGCTCGGCGAGGCCATCGAGGGCCTCGCGGACGAGCGCGGGGTCGACCGCCGCGACGTGACCGACGCCATCGACGGCTTCGAACTCGCGGTCCGGGCCCACGAGTCGCCCGCGAGGAAGGTCCTCGCTGGCGAGGCCGAGGCCGGTCTCGGGCTCCGGGCCACGGCCGAGGCGCTCGGGATGGGGTTCGTCCCCTGCGGCACCGAGCGCGTGGGCGTGGTCGCCGACCCCGACCGGGCCGAGAAACGCGGCGTCCGCCGGCTCCGGGCCGCAATCGACGACGGGAGCGCCGTCTTCGAGGAACTCGCCGGCTACCGGGGCTGACCCCTCCGTGACGAACCTCTCGGAGTTGAATCTCGACACCGCGGACGTCTCGGCGGTGACCGACCGCCGCGAGGAGGTGCTCGCCGCCGTCCGCGAGCACGCCGGACGCATCGCATACGGCGTCGCGAGGATCGAGGGCGGCGACTACGGTCGGCGGGCGTTCTCGACCGATCGCGGCGAGTGGACGGTCAAGTACGAGGCCGGCGAGTTGGAGTTCCTCCTGTACGAACCGCGCGGCGGCGGGGAGACGTACGTCGTCTCGACGCAGTCGCCGGCCGACCCGGGATCGCTCGCCCGCGCACTCGAGGACTACGGGGCGTTCGTGGCCGCCTACAACGACTACGTCGACGCCCTCGGGGGCGTCCTCGAGGGCGTCGACTCGGAGTTCCCCGCGGTCGAATCGGCCGAATCGATCGTCGGCGAACGTGACCGCATCGTCGACCGGGTCGAGTCCTGTTGTGGGCGCATGGCCGGCGAACTCCACCGCCACGAGGGGACCGACTACGGCACGTTCACCGCGCGCGTCGACGGGACGCGGTGGGAACTCAAACGCGAACGCGACGCCGTGTCGTACCTGCGCGTCGGTGGCTCGGGCGGCGTGTACCTCCTCTCGCAGTACGGCCCCCCGGCCGCCACCGACGTTCGGGAGTACGCCCCCCGATTCGGCGGGTTCGTCTCCGCGTACAACGACCACGTCGCGGGGTTGGCCCTCGACCTCGAGCGGATCGAACTCTGAGGCCGGCCGGTCGTCCAGCATCGGGATGCCGTCGATCGGACACTGCCGGGATGCCGTCGGTCGGCCGCCTTCGGGGCACCGACGACTGGCCGCCACCGGGGCCTTTAACGCGGGCGCGCTTGTAAGGTGGCGTATGCAACTGCGCGAGGCGCTCGGTGACCTTCCGGAGACGGTGTTCGCCGATCTGCTGGAGGACGACGACGCGTATCTCCTCGTCGTCGACCTGCCGGGAGCGACCGCTGACACGGTCGACGTGACGGTCGAGGGGGGTCGGTTGACGATCGAGGCCCGGCGCGAGAAGTCCGTCCCGCGGGAGTTTCGGTACCTATCCGAGGAGCGGGCGCTGTTTCTCGACGCCGAATTGCCGCTGCCGCCGGACGCCACCGGCGCCGACGCCGAGGGATCGATCGAGCGGGGCGTGTTGACGCTCACGCTCCCCAAGTCCGACGCCGACGGTGGCCAGCGGATCCCCATCTCGTGACGGGAGCGAACGGATACCGATGAGACGGCGTCACCTCGGCGGGGACCGGCGTCGCGTCCCCGCCAGCGGCCAGCCCCGGGCCCCCGCCGGACGCCGTGAGGTGGCCGGCTGATGCTCCGGGCCTACCGGCGGTTCTTCGTCGTCGCCTACCAGTTTCTCCCGCTGTTGCTCGCCTACGCGCGGGACCGAAAGCGGTTCGTCCTCTTCGGTGGGAGCCGACAGGTCGCCCCCGAGACGAGTCGGAAGCGCGCCCGATCGCTCCTGAACTCGCTGTTGACGCTCGGCCCGACGTTCATCAAACTCGGCCAACTGCTGTCGACGCGGCCGGACGTGCTGCCGCCGGAGTACATCGAGGAGTTCGAGCAACTGCAGGACGACGTGCCGCCGGCGCCGTGGCCGGGCGCGAAGGCGGTCATCGAGGAGGACATCGGGTCGATCGAGGAGACGTTCGACGAGTTCGACACCGACCCGATAAGCGGCGCGAGCCTCGGACAGGTGTACATCGCCGAGGTCGACGGCGAGCGGGTCGCGGTGAAGGTCCGGCGGCCGAACATCGAACCGCTCGTCGAGGCGGACCTGCGCGTCGTCGGGTGGTCGCTCCCGATCCTGATGCGGTTCGTCGGGCAGGCGCGGTCGTTCTCGCTGGAGACCATCGCCGACGAGTTCGAGAAGACGATCCGCGAGGAGATGGACTACGGCCGCGAGCGGGAGATGCTGACGGAGATCGGCGAGAACTTCGCGTCGAACGAGCGGATCCGGGTCCCCGAGGCCCGCCCGGCGCTGTCGAGCGATCGGGTGTTGACGATGGAGTACGTCGAGGGGACGAAGATCTCCGACGTCGAGGACCTCGACGAGTTGGGGCTCGACCGGACCGACCTCGCCGTGACCCTCCAGGAGACGTACCTCCAGATGATCGTCCAGGACGGCGTCTTCCACGCCGATCCCCACCCGGGGAACCTCGCGGTCAAGGACGACGGACGGCTCGTCTTCTACGACTTCGGGATGTCGGGGCGCGTCGACCCGTTCATCCAGGACAAGATCATCGAGTTCTACATGGCCGTCGCCGCCCAGGACACCGACGCGATCCTCGACGCGCTCGTCGAGATGGGGACGCTCAGCCCCGACGCCGACCGGGAGGTGATGTCGAACGTGATGGAACTCGCCATCGCCGACGCCCGCGGCGAGGACATCGAGCAGTACCGCGTCCAACAGATCATCCAACAGGTCGAGGACACGATCTACGAGTTCCCGCTCCGGCTCCCCCCGAACCTCGCGTTGGTGTTGCGCGTCGCGACGGTCGTCGAGGGCGTCTGCGTCACGCTCGATCCGGACTTCGATTTCATCTCCGTGGCGACCGGCTACCTCCGCGAGCAGGGGTTCATCGAGGAGAGCGCCCGGGATTTCGTCGCGGAACGGGCCGGGGAGGCCCGCGAGTTCGGCGAGTCGCTCGTCCGCGTCCCGCCGAAACTCGAGTCCACGCTCGACGACCTCGACCGCGGGGACGTGACGCTCACCGTCGAGTTCAGCCGCGAGGAGGAGACGTTCGAGCGGCTGGCCAAGCGGATCGCGCTCGCGGCGCTCCTGACGGCGACGCTCATCTCCTCGTCGGTGCTGTACGCCTTCTCGACGCCGCTGGCCGCCGCCGTCGCGGTCGCCGTCTCGGTCCCGCTCGCCGTCTCGCTTTGGCGCTCCTTCAGGCAGAGCGGCGGTGTCAGCTCCCAGCCCAAGTTCACCAGACAGCGGCTCAGACAGCGCGAGAAGTGACAGCCTCCGGCAGTGGGGCCGACGCGGCCGCGCTCGATACACCCCGGTTCCGGAGCTTTTAACCGACTCGCTGGCCGACGTACGTGTAATGGCTTTTGAGGAACTACTGAACGACCCGGTGATTCAGAAGTACCTCCACGAACTCGTCGGGCCGACGGGGATGCCCGTCGCCGCCGCGCCGCCGGACGGCGAAGTCACCGACGAGGAACTCGCGGAGGAGCTCGGCTTGGAACTCAACGACGTGCGCCGGGCGCTCTTTATCTTGTACGAGAACGACCTCGCCTCGTATCGCCGCCTGCGCGACGAGGACTCGGGGTGGCTCACCTACCTCTGGACCTTCGAGTACGAGTCGATCCCCGAACAGCTCGAAGCCGAGATGCGCCGGCTGCTCGAGGCGCTCGAACAGCGCCGACAGTACGAGGCCGACAACGAGTTCTACCTCTGTGGGCAGTGTCAGCTCCGGTTCGAGTTCGGCGAGGCGATGGAGTTCGGCTTCGAGTGCCCCCAGTGCGGCGGCCAACTCGAGACGATGGACAACGACCGGCTCATCGACGCGATGGGGAGACGCGTCGAGGAGCTCAGCGACGAACTGAACGTGAACACCGACACGATTGACGGGGCCGTGGACGCCTGATGGTCGTCCTCGCAACCAAAGTGTACGTGCTCGGCGAGGGGCGCCGTCGGGCGATGGACTCGCTGGAGTCGCTCGTGGAGAACGAACTCGGCGACCTCGACGTCGAGTTCACCGTCGGCCTGCGGGACGACGACTTCCCCTCCGTGACCGTGACCGGGGAGGACGCCCCCGTCGCGCGCAACCTGCTCGAATCCGAGTGGGGGGCGATCACGCCCCACCGGGAGGCCGGCGAGACCTACGTCGGGACGCTCGAGTCGTGGGACGACGATGGGTTCGTCCTCGACGCCGGGGAGTCGGTTCGGATCCCCGCCGACGAACTCGGCCTCGGTCCCGGCTCCCCCGCCCAGATCCGGACGCGGTTCGGGCTCGTCCAGCACGTCCCGCTTCGGTTCGTCGAGGGCGGCGAGGGAGAGCCGAACAGCCTCGCCGACGCCGAACGGGACCGCCTCTACGAGTGGACCCGCGGCACCGGCCGGGTCAACGCCAACAGCACGACGCGGGCCCAACTCCGGGCGACGGTCAACCGATCGGGTCACGCCGACGACATCGTCACCGTCGAACGCGTCGGGCTGCTCGAATCGAGCGTCATCTGCCGGGAGGGCACGGACGCCCCCGGGCTGTTGGCCGACATCGGCCCGCACCTCGAAGCGGAACTGCTCGCTATCGTCCCATAGTCATGAACCGCCGCCTGCTCGCCGCGCTCGCGCTGATCGTCCTGGTCGGGACAGCCGGCTGTACGACGATCCTCGGGGACGACGCCGCCGACCCCGAGTCGCTCTCGGCCGACGCCGAGTACGACTACGACACCGACCGCGACGCCTTTATCACCGTCAACCGGGAGAACTACACCGCCGTCTACAACGTCTCGGCGAAGGCGACCGGCGACAACGGCACGATCGAGTTCTACCGGACGAACGCGTTGACGATCGAAAACCCCCTCGAACTCGAGGCGCTGCAGTTCCGCTACGCCAACGGGACGGTCGTCAGGTACGTCGACGGCGAGGCGGTGGTGGTCCGTTCGGACGGGACCCAGGAACCGACCGACGCCTTGGCCGTCGAGACGACGCGACAGCGGACGGTCGTCGAGTTGCCCGCGGAGGAGGGTCAGATCGCGTTCACGACGCCGAAATCCGGCAAGGAGATCGCGGTGTACACGCCGGTCCACGGGAGTTACGAAGTCGCGCTCCCGCCCGACCGGGACGCCTCGGTGCCGCTCCTCTCGCGGACGCGACCCTCGAACGACGACCGGGCGGTCGTCGGCGACCGCGTCCACCTCCGGTGGGACGACGTCGAGACGTCCGTGCTCAGCGTCCGGTGGTACCTCGACCGGGACCTGTGGCTGTTCGGCGGCCTCGCCGTCGTCGCGGCGGGTCTCGGCGTGATCGGGGTCGCCTACTACTACCGACGGATTCGACTGGCCGAGAAGCGCCGCGACGAGGCGGGCCTCGACGTCGACACCGGCGACGACGACCGCGAGGGGCCACCCCCCGGAATGCGGTAACGCCTCCGTCCCCGGACGACCGCTCGGGCCGTCGGGACGGAACCCCCTTCCTCACCGTTTATTCGCGTCCGGCCCCAACCGGACGCATGGACGTCGCTTTGGTATCCGTCGGGGACGAACTGCTGGCGGGCGATACAGTCAACACGAACGCCGCGTGGCTCGGCGACCGCCTCGCCGGGCGCGGGGCGTCAGTCGAGCGAGTGACGGTCGTGCCGGATCGCATCGCGGATATCGCCCGCGTGATCAACGAGTACGCCGCGGAGTACGACGCGGTCGTCACGACCGGTGGGCTCGGACCGACCCACGACGACCGGACGATGGAGGCCGTCGCCGCCGCGGTCGGCCGGGACGTCGAGACCTCCGAAGCCGTTCTCGAGTGGCTCGGCGAGGAGCGCGACTATCAGCGCTCGGATCTCACGGACGGAACGGCCGACCTCCCGGCCGACGCCCGCCCTCTGCACAACACCGTCGGCGTCGCGCCCGGGTGCGTCGTGGAGAACATCTACGTCCTGCCCGGCGTTCCCGAGGAGATGCAGGCGATGTTCGAGTCGGTCGCCTCGGAGTTCGACGGCCAGCGCCGACACGTCGAGACGGTCACGCTCGACGAACCCGAGAGCGCGTTGGTGGACCGGCTACGGGAACTGGAGACCCGTTTCGGCGTCAAGGTCGGCAGTTACCCCGGCGAGAACGTCCGCGTGAAAGTCGAGAGTACCGACCGAGGCGCGGTCGAAGAGGCTGTCGCGTGGCTCCGCGAGAACGGGGTCGAGGCGTCGACGTGACTACCGATACAGGTACCAGAGCCAGCCGACGGTGATGAGGAGGCTCGCGAGCAACACGACCCAACCGGACGCGTCGACGATGGACGGACTGTCCTCGAACGCCTGCAAAGCCAGATTCATACGCGACCGTCGTCCCCCCGTGTTCTTAATGGATTCTATTCGCGCGCGCTCCGGACCCACGTGTCCTCTCGGGGTTCGGCACCGCCGTCGAGCGGCCGGTCGGCCGCCGACACCGCGCCCCTTTTCACTCGCCGCCGCCGATACCGGCTATGCGACGCGTTGGGCTGGTGGTGAACCCGATCGCCGGCATGGGCGGTCGGGTCGGCCTGAAGGGGACCGACAACAAGGTCGAGGAGGCCCGCCACCGTGGGGCGGAGCCGCGGTCGCCGGATCGCGCCCGCGAGGCGCTCGAACACCTCCGAAACCAGCCCGAGGACGTCGAACTCTACACGTACGGCGGGGCGATGGGCGAACGCGAGGCCCGCACTGCCGGGTTCTCGCCCGTCGTCGTCGGCGCTCCGGAGGCCGGGGAGACGACCGCCGCTGACACGCGAGCGGCCGTCCGGCGGTTCGTCGAGGAGGGGGTCGATCTCGTCCTGTTCGTCGGCGGTGACGGGACCGCGGTCGACGTCGCCGGGACGCTCGAGGACCTCGGCGACGAAACGCCGATACTCGGCGTCCCGAGCGGCGTGAAGGTCTACTCCTCGGTGTTCGCCGTCACGCCGCGGGCCGCCGGGCGGATCGCGGCGTCGTTCGATCGGACGAAGGCGCGGGAGGTCAACGACATCGACGAGGACGCCTACCGCGGCGGCGACGTCAACACGGAACTGAAGGCGCTCGCCTCGGTTCCGGTCGGCGACGAGGTACAGTCCGCAAAGCAGATCGGCGGCGGAACGGTCGAGTCGCTCGCCGCCGCGGTCGCGGCCGAGATCGAGGACGACGACGCGACGTACGTCCTCGGTCCCGGATCCACCGTCGACGCGATCAAAGCCGGCCTCGGGATCGACGGCTCGCCGCTCGGCGTCGACGTCTGGCGCGACGGCGAGGTGCTCGTCCGCGACGCCGGGGAGACGGAGATACTGGCATCGCTCGGCGAGCGGAACGTCGTCGTCGTCTCGCCGATCGGCGGTCAGGGGTTCATCTTCGGTCGCGGGAACGACCAGATCTCGCCGTCGGTGATCCGCCGATCCGAACTCGAGGTCGTCGCCTCGAAGCAGAAGCTCTCCGATATCGGCGTGTTGCGCGTCGACACCGGCGACCCCGAACTGGACGAGGCGCTCCGCGGCTGGCAGCGGGTCCGGGTCGGGAAGTTCGAACGGCAGCTTCTGAAAGTCGTCTAGAAGGGCGCTTCGAGGCCGTCGTCGGCGTCGGCATCGGAGTCGAAATCGACGTCGACGTCGACGCCGAGTTCGTCGGCCAACTCGCCGCGCTGGTGGAGTTCCTCCAGGATGTCGCTGCCGCCGACGAACTCGCCGTCGACGAACGTCTGGGGGATCGTCTCCCAGCCGCTGTGCTCTTCGAGGGCGGCCCGGTACGCGTCGAGCGCCGGCAGGACGTCCTCGGCGACGATGTCGTCGGCGTCGTGGTACTGCGTGAGGACGTCGAGGGCCTTCTGGGAGTAGCCACACTGCGGCATCAGCTTGTTCCCCTTCATGAAGAGGACGAGGTCGTTGTCCTCGATGAGGCTGTCGACGCGGTCGTGTACCTCGTCCGGTTCGACGCCACCGCTGGGATCGAATGTCATGGCGATCGGTTCGGGCGCGACGGGCAAAACAGTTGTGTCGCCGGCGGATCGCCGCGCATCGGCCGCCGAGCCGTCGCACGGCCGTATATCGGGCGTTAGGTCGTCGTGTGAGCGCCAGGTCGTCGTGTGAGCGCCAGGTCGTCGTGTGAGCGCCAGGTCGTCGTGTCCTCACTCGACGATCGCCCCGCCCTCGCGTTCCCACTCGGTGAGGCTGCCCTCGTAGAAGTCCACGTCGGGGTACCCGAGCGCCCGGAGGACCGTGTAGGTGTGGCTGATCCGTCGAGCGGTGTTGCAGTAGAGCACGACCCGTCTTTCCGGAAGAATGTCTCGTTCCTCGAGCAGCGACCGGAGCTCCACCTCCGGGCGGACCGTGCGCGCGTCGGTGTCGACGAGTTCGCGCCAGTCCAGCCGGATCGCTCCGGGGATGTGTCCCGCCTCGTACTCGTGAGCTTCCCGGGTATCCACGATGACTGCGTCGGGGTCATCGAGGGCGGCTTCGATCGCCGCGCGACCGACGAGGGGACCGTCGGGGTCGAACGCCGCCGCGTACGGCACGGGATCCGGCTCGGGGACGTCGGTCGTGGTCGGTTGGGTCCGGTTCCAGACGGAGTAATCCCCGTCGAGGAGGTGTAGCTTCGCGGGGTCGTGGCCGTACAGCTCCGCCGTCACGAGCAGCCGGGCGGCGAAGACGCCGTGGGTGTCGTCGTAGGCGACGATGTCGTCGCCGGTAGCGATGCCCGCCTCGCCGAGCAACTCGGCGAAGGCGTCCGCACCCGGAAGCATCCCGGCCTCGGCCGCACCGTGTTCGTCCGCGCGGAAGCTGTCGAAGGGGACGTTGACCGCACCCGGAACGTGGCCGATCCCCTCGTACTCCCAGGCGTCCCTGACGTCCACGACGGCGACCCCAGGCGAATCCAGGCGATCCGCGACCCACACGGAGTCGATGATTCGGTCGTTCACGGTCGCACGTTCGGACCCGCCGGCTTAACCGCTTTTCTTCCGTCGATACCGGCGAACAGTCGCCGAAAGGAGCAACAATATCTTCTATCTCGGACGCGACGAGGGTCGCCAGGTCCCGTCCACACCGGAGCCTCGGACACCAGGTTCCCCGTTCTCGGCTGTTTTCGCCGGCTCTACCGTCTCCCGGTCGGTCGACTCGGTTGCCGTGACCGGTGAGGAGCGGCGGGGCGTGCCGTCACGGATGGTAGTTTATATATCGGGGTCACATACGGGGACGTAATGAGTGAATCAGAGTACGCGAACGACGTGTTGGTATCGGCCGACTGGGTCGAGGACCGACTCGACGAGTTCGGCAGCGACGACCCGGCACACCGGCTCGTCGAGGTCGACGTCGACACCGAGGCCTACGACGAATCCCACGCCCCGGGGGCCATCGGCTTCAACTGGGAGACCGACCTCCAGGACCAGACGACCCGCGACATCCTCGACAAGGCCGACTTCGAGTCCCTGCTGGGCGAGCACGGCATCACCGAGGATTCGACGGTCGTGCTGTACGGCGACAACGCCAACTGGTTCGCGGCCTACACCTACTGGCAGTTCAAGTATTACGGCCACGACGACGTGAAGCTGCTCGACGGCGGCCGCGAGTACTGGCTCGAGAACGACTACCCGACGACCGACGAGGTCCCCTCCTTTTCCGCGGTGGAGTACGAGGCCTCCGGCCCCCGCGAGTCCATCCGGGCCTACCGCGAGGACGTCGAGAACGCGATCGACCGCGGCCTGCCGCTCGTCGACGTCCGCTCGCCCGAGGAGTTCAGCGGCGAGGTGCTCGCGCCGCCGGGACTCAACGAGACGGCCCAACGCGGCGGCCACATCCCCGGCGCGCAGAACATCTCGTGGGCGGCCGTGACGAACGACGACGGGACGTTCAAGTCCGCCGACGAGATCGAAGCGCTGTACGCCGAGAAAGGTATCGACGGCGACTCGACGACCGTCGCGTACTGCCGGATCGGCGAGCGCTCGTCGGTGGCGTGGTTCGCGCTGCACGAGCTGCTCGGCTACGACGACACGATCAACTACGACGGCTCCTGGACGGAGTGGGGTAATCTGGTCGGTGCGCCGATAGAGACGGGCGAGGCGGACGACTGAGCGTAGCGAGGGAGTTCGCCTCGAGGCGGAGCGGCGAGCGGTAGCGAGCCGCGAAGCGAAGGCGAGGCGGACGACTGACCGAAGAGCGAAGCAGTACAGAAGCGATATATTTTTTCACGGTACATCCACCGGGCGGAGCGACCTCTCCCGACGGCGCAACCGCCGACCGCTGCTTACAAGCGGGAACGCGACGTACGGAGGCGTATGGATTCAGAGGAGTTCATCGACACCGTCCGCTCCGGGAACGAGACCGAACTCTCGCGACTCGGGTCGTCGAAGTCGCTGTTTGCCGACACCGGCGGCGAAATGAACGCCGAGGACGTCCTCACCGCCGCCGCGACGGCCGAACACCACGCGGCAGAGACCTACGGGCAGTGGGCCGACGACGAGGGCGGCGACGTCGCCGAGGCGTTCGCGGAGACCGAACGCGAGGAGCGGGCCCACTACGAGACGGTCGTGGGCGAACTCGACGAGCACGAACCGGGGGCTGTACCGGCGATACAGGCGTACCTCCGCGAACTCGACGACACGGCGGCGCGTCTCGGCGGGTTCGTCGGCCGGACGATCGCCGCGGAGAAATCGAAGACGCAGATAACGGGCTTTTTCGTCGGCGACGCGGACCCCCAGACAGCCGGGCTGTTCCGGGAGATGGGAGGGGATCTCGACGCACAGCTATCGCGGGCGGCGGCGTTGCTCGACGCGGAGTGTGGCGACGACGAGGAACGCTGGAATCAGGCGCTCGAAGCCGCCGACGGGGCGATACAGGCGGCCTACGACGAGTACACGGACGCGCTCGAGTCGATGGGCGTCAATCCGAAGCCGGTCTGTTGAGCGGCGTGTTCTGCCGGATCGCCGCGCCGCCGTCTCTGCCCGACGGTTTATATATGATGGGGCGACCAGGCCCTCCGTGCGCTGACGAACGGCGGTCGGCCCCCGAGGCGGGAGCGGGGGGACGGGTCGACCGAACGCTGCCCCCGTCTGTTCGCTACAACTCCAGTCCGCGGATCGCGACGCCATCGCCGGACTCGACGCGACCGATGACCCGCGCGTCCTCGATAGCGTCGACGACCGCTTCGGCGTCCGGCTCGGGGAGAGCAGCGACGAAGCCGGTCCCCATGTTGAACGTCCGGTGCATCTCCTCGTCGGTGACGTCGCCTTCCGCCTGGACGAACTCGAAGACCGGCTGCGGGTCGAAGGCGTCCTCGATCACGTAGCGGCACTCGCCCATCCGTTCGAGGTTCGTCCACCCGCCGCCGGTGATGTGCGCCGTCGCGTGGGTTTCGGCGGCCCGCAGCGGCTCGAGGGCGTCTCGGTAGATCCGCGTCGGTTCGAGCAGCACTTCGCCGATGGTCCGGTCCTCGTCGTGGGGGAACGGATCGGTGTAGGCGTGGTTCCGCGTCGCCGCCTCGCGCGCCAGCGTCAACCCGTTCGAGTGGATCCCAGACGACGGGATACCGACGAGGTGGTCGCCTACCTGAGCCTGGCCGTCGAATAGCTCTGATTCGGTCGCCAGTCCGGCGCAGGCCCCGGCGAGGTCGAGCCCGCGTATCACGTCGGGCATCACGGCCGTCTCGCCGCCGACGAGCGCGACCCCGGCGCGCTCGGCCCCCGCGGCGAGTCCGTCGCCGACCCGTTCGGCCGTTTCGTCGTCCGGCGTCTCGACGGCGAGGTAGTCGACGAACGCCACCGGCGTGACCCCGGCCGCGATGAGGTCGTTCGCGTTCATCGCGATGCAGTCGATGCCGATCGTCGAGTAATCGTCGAGGGCCTCGGCGACGAGCAGTTTCGTCCCGACGCCGTCGGTCGCCAGCGCCAGGTACCGGTCGCCGATGTCGATCAACCCGGCGTAGTCGCCCTCGAACTCCCCGATTGCGCCGAGCAGCGCCGCCGTCGCCGCTTCGCTCTCGTCGATGTCGACGCCCGTCTCGGCGTACGTGAGCCCCTCCTCGGGGTCGTCGTCGCTCATATCAGACCCGGCGGCCGAACGGGGGAAAAACGCGTCGGTTGCCCCGCTGGTGCGTCAGAACGTCGGGAATCCGACGAAGAGGAACGAACCGACCGCCAGCAGAGCCGACCCGACGAAGACGGCCGCGAACACCGGCTTGCTCCAGGCGGCGACCGACTTCCCGTCGAGCGGCCCGAACGGGAGCATGTTGAACGCCGCGAGGAAGGCGTTGATCAACACGCCGAGCGCACCGACCTGTCCGACGAACCCGTCGAAAAAGGCGAGCGGGAGGAACACGCCGACCAAGACGACGTTCGTCAGCGGGCCGGCGACCGAAACCAGCCCGCCCTGCCGTTGCGTGATCCGACCGCGGTGATACACCGCCCCCGGCGCGGCGAACAGGAATCCGGCGAACGCGGCGCCGATGCACAGCGCCAACATCCTGTAGTCGGCTTTAAACGACGCGACCTGTCCGAACCGGACCGCGACGACCTTGTGGGCGAGTTCGTGCAGGAGGAACCCGACCCCGACGGTCAAAGCGCTGGCGGCGAAGACACGGACGAACAGCGGCGAGGATACGGCGCCGGCGATGTCGGGGAACACCGCTCGACCGGTCGAGACGAAGATGAAGACGCTGAACGCGAGGCCGAGCGCGGCCCACGCGGCGAGGAGGTCCCTGATCTCGTCGGGATAAAACCGGATGCCGTCGAGGTGGAACGCGCTCATCGAACGGCCTCCCCGAGGATTTCGACGCTGTTGAACGCGGCCTCGATCATCAGCCGTGCGACGCCTCCGGCTCCCTCGATCCCCGATCCGGCGAACAGGTACGGCAGCAGGACGGTCGCGAAGACGACGCTGCCGACGAAGCTCCCGACGTTCGTCAGCGCGACGATCATGATGAGCTTGAACAGCGGCACCGCGGTGAGGTCGTCCCACAGCTGTCTGAGCGGCGCTTCCTCGTCGGACATGATCTCGTTGAGCGTCGAGATGTCGCCGACGTTGACGTCGAGATACCGCAACTCCACGTAGCCCGCGAACCATCCGGGGGCGAGCAACGGATTGACGCTCGTCAGCCACGCGACCGCGCCGCCGACGCCGGCGGACCGCCAGTGTGCGCCGGCGAGTTTGGCGAGGCCGAACGCGAGGAGCCCGTTGATCAGGAACCACGCGGCGAACAGCCGGAACAGCAGAGCGCTGGAGGCCCCCTCGACGCCGGTGTAGGTCGCGATGGCCAACAGCGCGAAGAAGACGAGAAACCCGAGGGTAAAGACGTACCCGAACAGCTTGTACACCGAGACCCGGCCCCCGGAACTCCGCCCGGTAATCGACGCCATCGAGGGGAGCAGCGACGGCGTTTCGAGGTAGCGTTCGATCCCCTCGCGGTGGCCCGCCCCGACGACCGCGACGACGTTGCGCCCCTCGTCGCGCAACGCGACGAGTTGGTGGGCGATGTAGGCGTCGCGTTCGTCGATGAGCGCCTCCGCACCGCCCGGCGAGAACCGCCGGAACTCCTCCATCATCGCCCCCACGACGTCCGTGTCGGTCATCCGATCGATATCGATCTCCTGGAGCTCGTCGTCCTCGGGTGCCAGCCCCTCGAGTCCGAGGACGATGGCGAGCCCGAACGCCAACCCGAGCGCGAGTGCGACGACCACCGTATCGACGATCCCGACGAGAATCCCCGGGCCGAGCGCCGCGGGGACGACGAACGGCCCCGCGATGGCCCCGGCGAGGATCGAGACGACGAGGCCGAGGGCGATCCCGACGCCCATCCCGATCTCCCTGGAGTCGCCCAAGCCGACCGCGAGGCTGCCTGCGAGTTTGAGCTTCTCGAAGGCCGACAGCCGCGCCCAGAACCGCTGGATGGTGACCTGGATGTCGCGATCGACCAGGGCGACGTCGATGCCGAGGGACTCGGCGCTCTCGATGGCGGCCTTCATGTCCGACCCCGGCTCGATGTCGAAGCGGTCGCCCAGACGCGCCTGTACGTACGAGAGCATCCAGTACGCGAGGAACTGATAGACCGTATTTCCCTTCAGCAGGTCGCCCGCATCGAGGTCCTCGGGCGTCTCGCCGCGGAGTTGCCGGTACCGCCCCTCGTCGAGTTCGACGGCGACGACGTCCGGCCGTTCCTCCTCGAGGACCGACTCGACCTCCTCGACGCTGGCCTCCGAGACGTGGGCCGTCCCGACCACCCTGACCGACCCCGTTTCGGCGTCCCTACTCATTGTCGGCAACTGTCGGGCGAGCCGTTTACGTGTATCGGGACGGGGATGGCCACCGATCCCCTGGCCGTCTCCTGTCGATCGTCACCTGACGACCGTCACCGGGACGGGCGACCGACGGACGACGGTTTCGGCGACGCTCCCGAGGAGGATCCGTGAGAGCCCCTCCCGCCCGTGACTCCCGATGACCACGGCATCGATCGATCCGTCGTCGACGAACTCGATGATGGCCCGGGCGGGCGACCCGGCGACGACGTTCGTTTCGACGTCGGTATCGAAGGCCGCCGACGCCTCGGCTAAGAGTTCCTCGCCCGACGCCTCCGCCTCGTCGTACCACTCCTCCCAGTAGCCGGCCAGGGCAGCCTCGGGCGCGGCCCGATACCCCGCTTCCACGTAATCGAGGACGTACAACAGGACGATCTCGTCGCCAGCGTGGGTGTTCCTGGCGTATTCGAGGGCTGCGTCTGCCTGTTCGGACCCGTCGTAGGGGACCAAGACTCGCATACTGGAGGGTCTCCCGCCGTCGGTTTAA
>Ga0209917_1000315_pt1 | contig 20184 bp, 20 predicted proteins | sample SalPon2_C_H2O_MG_FD_185710 | JGI IMG/M metagenome (GOLD analysis project Ga0209917, IMG submission 185710) | Salt pond water microbial communities from South San Francisco under conditions of wetland restoration - Salt Pond MetaG R2_C_H2O_MG... | ecosystem: Environmental > Aquatic > Non-marine... | reverse complement strand
CGGTCGCTGAGTGCTTCGCGGCCGACGATGTTCACGAGGTCACGCAGGTTCTCACCCTCCGCGTAGGCGGCGTACATCTGGTTGGCCACGTCGCTGTGATCCTCGCGGGTCAGGCCCTCGCCGATCCCGTCGTCCATCAGCCGTGAGAGGCTTGGCAGGACGTTGACGGGCGGCTGGACGCCCTGACTGTTGAGGTCGCGGTCGACGTAGATCTGGCCCTCCGTGATGTACCCCGTCAGATCGGGGATCGGGTGGGTGTCGTCGTCGCCGGGCATCGTGAGGATCGGGATCTGCGTCACCGAGCCCTCACGGCCTTGAATCCGCCCGGCCCGCTAATCCGCCCGGCCCGCTCGTAGAGCGTCGCCAGATCGGTGTACATGTAGCCGGGGTAGCCACGCCGCCCCGGCACCTCCTCGCGGGCGGCACCGATCTCGCGCAGTGCCTCACAGTAGTTCGTCATGTCCGTGAGGATGACAAGGACGTGGTAATCCTTCTCGAAGGCGAGATACTCGGCGGTCGTCAAGGCAAGTCGCGGCGTGACCGTCCGCTCGACTGCGGGGTCGTCGGCGAGGTTGGCGAAGACCACGGAGCGCTCCAGCGCGCCGGTGCGCTCGAAGTCGTCCATGAACTCGTTGGCCTCTTCCTGTGTGATACCCATCGCGCCGAAGATCACGGCGAACTCGCTGCCGTCCTCGCCGTCTTCTTCCTCTTCGGGCACGCTGGCCTGCCGGGCGATCTGGAGTGCCAGATCGTTGTGAGGCAGTCCGGAGGCGGAGAAGATCGGGAGCTTCTGGCCGCGAACGAGGGTGTTCATGCCGTCGATGGCGCTCACGCCGGTCTGGATGAACTCCTCGGGGTACTCTCGGGAGTAGGGGTTGATCGCCGCGCCGATAATGTCCTCGCGGGACTCGGGGACGATCTCAGGGCCGCCGTCGATCGGCTGACCCGTCCCGTCCATAACCCGACCGAGCAGATCCTCGGTCACGGGCATCTTCAGCGTCTCGCCGAGGAAGCGCACGGATGCGTTGCGGTCGATGCCGCTGGTGCCCTCGAAGACCTGAATCGCCACGAGGCCGTCGCTGGACTCCAAGACCTGGCCGCGGAGCGTACGTCCGTCGTCGGTCTCGATCTCGACGATCTCGTCGTAGCCGATGGGTTCGTCGACCTCGGCGTAGACGAGCGGGCCACTGATCTCGTTGATGGTTTCGTATTCTTTCATTAGTACATCCCCCGCAGTTCCTCGGTGATATCTGCTTTGAGTTCCTCGATGAACTCCTCGTAGTCCTCCTGGACGCCGATCCGGTTGATCCGCGGCGTGGAGTCAAGCGAGACGAGATCCTCGACCGGCACGCCGGCGTCGAGGGCCTCGAAGGCTTCGTCGTTGTACGTCTTGATCGTCGTCAGGATGAGGTGGGTCTTCTCCGGCGGGCAGAACGTATCCGTTGGGTGGAAGGCGTTCTGCTGGAGATAGGCCTCCCGCAGGTAGCGAGCGATCTCAAGGGTCAACTGCTGATCCTCTGGCAGGGCGTCCTTGCCGACGAGCTGGACGATCTCCTGCAGCTCGCTTTCCTCGTCGAGGACGTCGATAGCCCACTGTCGGGTCTCCGACCAGTCCTCGGTGACGTTCTCCTCGAACCATGGATCGAGCTGATCCCGATACAGCGAGTACGACTCGTTCCAGTTGATCGACGGGAAGTGCCGCCGTTCGGCCAGATCCGCGTCGAGCGCCCAGAACGTCTTGACGATTCGCAGCGTGTTCTGGGTGACTGGCTCGGAGAAGTCACCACCGGGCGGGCTGACCGCGCCGATGACCGACACCGAGCCGGTCGTCCCGTTGGTGTTCTCGAAGAAGCCGGCTCGCTCGTAGAACTGGCTGAGCCGCGCCGACAGATACGCCGGGTACCCCTCCTCGCCGGGCATCTCCTCAAGTCGGGAAGAGATCTCCCGCATGGCCTCGGCCCACCGCGAGGTGGAGTCGGCCATCAGCGCCACGTCGTAGCCCATGTCGCGGAAGAATTCCGCGATGGTGATCCCCGTATAAATGCAGGATTCACGCGCGGCGACGGGCATGTTTGAGGTGTTAGCGATGAGACAGGTGCGGGCCATCAGCGGGTTCCCCGTCTTGGGGTCGTCCAGTTCCGGGAAGTCCTCGATGACCTCGGTCATCTCGTTGCCGCGCTCGCCACAGCCGACGTAGACGACGATGTCGGCGTCGGCCCACTTGGCGAGTTGGTGTTGAGTGACGGTTTTGCCCGAGCCGAACGGCCCCGGAATCGCCGCCGTCCCGCCTTTTGCGATCGGGAACAGCCCATCGAGGACGCGCTGGCCCGAGATGAGCGGCTTCGTCGGCGTCTTCTTCTCGACGGCCGGACGTGGCTGGCGAACCGGCCACTCTTGGTGCATCGAGATCTCCTCGCCGGTGTCGAGTTCGACGATCGTCTCTTCGACGGTGTAGTTGCCGGATTCGACGGCGACGACCTCGCCGCCCTCTGAGTCCGGCGGCACCATGACCTTGTGATCGATGGTGACCGTCTCCTCGACGATACCGACCACGTCGCCAGCGGATACCTCGTCGCCCTCTTCGACCTCGGGCTGGAACTCCCACTGCTTGTCGAGGTCGATCCCGGGGGCGTCGACCCCACGGTCGAGGAACGCACTGTTCATCTTGTCTTCCAGCACGTCAAGCGGGCGTTGGGTGCCGTCGTAGATGGCATCCAGCATGCCAGGGCCGAGATCGACCGACAGCGGCTCGCCCGTGTTCTCGACGGGTTCGCCCGGGCCGACCCCGGAGGTCTCCTCGTACACCTGAATGGTTGTCACGTCGCCTTCGATCTCGATAACCTCGCCCATCAGCCCTTCGTCGCCGACATAGACGACGTCGTTCATCCGGGCGTCGAGATCGCGGGCGGTGACAACCGGCCCACTGACGCTTTCGATGACGCCGGTTGCGGCGTCCTGTTGGGTTGCTTGACTCATAGTTAGTCGTCTTCCTCCATCAGATCGATGCCGATGGCGCGTTTGATCTGTCCGCGGAGATCGCCGCTGCCCGCGCCGCCACCAAGAGTGACAAGCGTTGGCTCGACGCTGGTTTCGACTGTCTTCCGCGTTCCGCGGGACAGATGATCGAGATCGTCGTCGTACATGACGATGATACCGACGTCTTCGTTGTCGAGAACGCGCTCGACGGCGTCGTCAAGCGCGTCGTCCTTCTCGTCGTCGGGAACGTTTTCGAACGTCTGCACGCCGGCCAGCCGGAACCCGGTAGTGAAATCCGGGCTGCCGATGACCGCGATCTCTTGGCTCATAGGATCACCAACTCCTGTTCGATGGCCGTCTCGCTCAGCCCGGCCTCGCGGCCGCGAGCGATGGCACGGATGTTGGTTACTTCCCGCTCCTTCATCAAGATGTAGGCTACGATCGGGCAGATCGACAACGGATGGACGTTGCCGAGCTGTCTGGAATACCGCAGCAACACTGCCTCCAAGGCGCGCTCGAAGTCGATGAGGCTGTCAACGGTTTCCAACTCGTTGAGGGGCTCTGAGAGCCGTTTCCCGTACCCACTTTCTCGGATCCGCGTGATGAGTTCGTCGGTGTTTTCGACCAGTGCCGTCATCTCGCTGGCCGAAAACAGCCGCCCGCCGTCGATGAAGTACGCACCGGGATCGATGTCCGCGCCGCTGCGGGCGAGCCGCAAGGGCCGCAGGGCGTTGCGAACGTTCCGGAAGTCGATCTCGGCTTCGAGGAACTCCCGGTAGAGGCCAACGGCCTCTCCGCCGGGGAGATTGCCGAGGAGCTGCTCGTAGAACGCGCGATCGACGGCGTTCTCCAGCGGCACCAGCGTGTCGGTCTCCTGGAAATCCTCAAAGGCCGCTTCGACCGCGTCGCCGAACATCGTGCCATCAAGGACGGTCACGACATCTTCGACGGTGCCGGCCTCAAGCAGTTGATTGAGCAGCGCGTCATCAAACTCGCCGGCCCGGATCAGGTCGGTCTCGACGGCCTCGCTGTCGGCGTCGGTGTAGACGCCGCGGAACACCGTTTTGACGTTCCAGGCGTCGAACTTCCGGAGGTAGCGGGCGATGAGGTCGTACAGCTGCCCCTCGGCGAAGCCCAACAGCGCGTTGAAATGCCGCGCGAGATTGCGGTTCAGCGCGTACTCGATGAGGTCAACGCCGCTGTGGCGGCTCCCGAGTGCGTTGATCTCCTGTTCGTACTCGGATTCCTCCATGTAGCGGGCGATCTCCGCGGGGCTCATCCGGACGAGCTTGCTGTACTCGTCATCGTCGAACAGCACGCCGCGGCGAGCCCGCACCCGAGCGGTGACGTACTCGGGATTCGAGCTACCGGGCGAGCCGGACGATGCGTTCATGCCGGGCGTGCTCATTGCTCGAAGAGGTGTTCCGAGAGTTCCTTCAGGTTCTCATCCCAGACGGTGTCGAGAACCGAGTCGAAGGTGTTGTTCACCCGAACGCGTGCGGTGTCGCTCTCGACGATCACGCCGCCGAGACAGGTGCGTTCGCCGGCAAAGCTGAAGCCGTCATAGTCGGTCAGGATCTCCTCAATGAGCTCCTGATCATCGCTCCGGCCGTAGACGCTGACGGTCGCGTCGTCGTCGAACTCTGTCGCGGCGTTTTCGACGAGCGTCCGGGTGAGCGACTGCCGACGATCACCTGACAGCTCCGTGAGTGCGCTTTCGACCGCCTCGCGGACATCGGCAAGCACGTCACGACGGGCTTCAAGCCGCTGCTGTTTGGCTTCGAGGTTCGCACTCGACAGTGCCTGTTCGCGCTCTTGGTCGATCTGCGATTCGACCTCGGCGGCGCGCTCGTCTTTGATCGCCTCGGCGTCGGCTTCGGCCTCGGCGATGATGGCCTCGGCTTCCTCCTCGGCCTCGGCGCGTATCTCCTCTGCACGCGCGCGGGCTTCGTCTTTGATGTCGTCGACGACGTGTTCCAAACTCATTGTTAGCCCGGATATCCTTACAGGCCGATCAGAACCACAACGATGAGTGCAAGGATAATGAGCGTTTCAGGAAGCACCGTCAGGATCAGGCCTTTTCCGAAGAGGCTCTCGTCTTCGGCCAGCGCGCCAACGGCGGCTGCGCCGATCCCTCGCTGTGAGTAGCCGGCGGCAAGGGCGGCGAGGCCGACGGCGATCGCACTCGCTGCGGCCGGGCCGAGTGCTGCTCCACCTGCTGCTCCACTCTGCAGTACAACGCTACTAGCTTCTGTGGCAAGTTCCAAGCTCATGTATTGTGTCTCGTGTCCGCTAACGTTGGCTTATAGCCGAACAATTGGTATTGCTCCCACACAGTTCATAAAGCTTCCCAAACCCGATAGTCCCACCAGTGAGCCGGTATGACACCGATTATCAGGTTTTGCGACCAGCGTCGTTTCAGCGACAGCCTGACCAGGTCTCCCAACCGATGGCCGCTGTGTAGCATCACGCGCGCTGGCTGGCGCTACGGAGAGAGCCTGTGTACGCACTGACGCCGAAATGAAACAGCCGCCAAAACGAAAGACCGCGTACAGTTATGAACTGTTTTCGTCGGTCGTGGTGTACGTCCGATCGTAGCCGAACGGGATGTACTGTCGGCCACCGCCCTCGTAGAACTTCCCGAAGAACTCGACGTACTCCAGGCGGACGGCCTGTAGCCCGGCACTTGTCACACCGAGTGCTAAGACGACCGTATGGCCAACAAGCAACACGAGCGCGCCGACGAGTAATCCGGCTGTTCCACTTGTCGTCAAGCCCGCAAACATGATCTCAGCGCCCTCCGCTTGGAGGTGGCTGAGCTCGTCGCCGGTGAAGATGAAGTGGAAGTTCCCGCCGTTGAAGTAGGCACCGAAGACGATGAGATTGACTGCGAAGGCGGTTCCCGCCTTGGCGAGCAACACCGCCGCCAGCCGCGTATATGAGAGCGCATTGACCAGCGGGTTGAGCACCTCCGGGATCTCCATCGGGTCACCGAGTGCCAACAACACGGTACCGACAAGGAAGGCGGCACCGCCGATAATGCCGACAGTCTCGCCAAACCCGTTGAACCCCAGTGCGACGGCGGCATCCGAGCCTTCATTGAACACCGTGAAGAGGAAATCCGGTTTCTGCGCTCTGAAGAGGTCACTGAGCACGAACGCCCAGACACCGTTGAGCATGAGCAGCCACGAGCCGCTCTCGAAGACTGCGTCTTTCAGGCCGTGGAGATTGACATCCTCGATGAACGAGAGCAGATACCCCATGTTGAGGTGGATGACGCCGACGAGGATACTCACGAAGAACCACGCGAGTGCCCATTCGGCGTAGTAGGGTTTCAGTCCCTTATGTAAGTGGAGGAAGCCAACCCCGAGTATCTCCGGCATCGGTTCGGCGAACGGATGTAATCCGAAGACTTCGTCGTAGAGCACGCCAAACAACGCGGTGAATCCGCCGGCCCACATCGCGACCCCACCCATGCTCTTCAGGCCTGATCCGTCGAAACGCGTATAGAGGACGTAACCGATGAGCATGTACAATACCCCATAGCCCACGTCACCGATCATAAAGCCGAACATGGCCGGGAAGGTCAGGAAGACCAGCACCGTCGGATCGAACTCCGAGTACTTCGGCCGTGAGAACGCCTCGATCAGCACCTGAAACGGCTTTGCCGCACTGGGGTTGCCCTGGACGACCGGTGGGCCGTCGTCGGCCATGGTGACCGTTCCGCTCCCGTCGGCGACGACCTCGCCGCCGTCGGTGGCCGTCTCGGCCGCGTCGGCCTCGCCGCCGTGTTCTTCAACGTGAGCCTCGCCGTTGGACTTGAACTGAGCGCGTTCGATCTCGTCGACATCGACCGGCCCGTCAACTTCGCTGTCGAGGGCGGCCTCAAGATCGTCGTAGCGAGCGGTCGGAATCCAGCCCTCGGCGACGAAGGCGTTGGTCGTCGTCGCAAACGACAGCGGGGCTTCCTTCTTTTGGGCCTCGATGGTGAGATACTCCTCAGCCGCGAGCAGAAAGCCCGCGGACTCGGCTTTGACCGTCTCCAACTCGGCTTCAACCTCGCCGAGTTCGGCCGCCACTGTCTCCCGCTGGCTTTCGAGGTCGGCGACGTACGCTTCGGGTGAATCCTCTGCCGCAGGCACTGACAGCGTGGTAAACTCGACGCCGACCAGCGCGTCGGCGATGAGTTCGCTCGTGGCCTCGTGGCCGTCGGCTGGCTGTGCAAAGATCGCCTGTGTGTTGCCGCCGGAGAAGATATCGAAGCGGTTGATGGTCTCCGCATCGTCGAGTTCCGCGGCGATGGCATCGCGGTCACCCTGCCCGACGAGGACAGCCAGGGAGTCGTAGCCGCTCAGGAGATCCAGATCAAGGCCGAGGTCGGCGAAGGGGGCGACCGCCTCGATCTCCTCGTCGATCTCTCGGATCTGGGTTTCGAGCTCGCTGCGCTGGTCGTCGAGGTCGTTGATGCGGTCGCGGAGCGCGGGTAGCTCGGCGGTGAGTTCCTCGTGGTCGACGATCCGGGTTTGGCCGGCATCGCTGTCCTCGATTCCGAGCGTGCTTTCGAGTGCGCGAACGGTGACGAGCTGTTCGTTCGTCTCCGCCGCGCTCTCCAGCGAGCGGCCGCCTTCGAAGCCCTCCCAGGAGCCGTCGTAGTCCGACAGATCCAGCAGGTTCAGCGAGTGAACTGCCTCGATGACGTCGTCAATGACGCGCTTTGAGCCCGTCACCGACACCTTGCTCATCCGCTCAGGTCTGAGCATTCACGGCCTCCTCGAAGCGGTCGATGGCCAACTCGACGGCCTCGTCGATCCGGTCTTGGGCCTCCTCGACGAGTTCCTCCCGGGCAGCCTCGCCCTCTTCGAGGATTTCCTCACGGCGGGCGTCGATCTCCTCGTGGGCCGCCTCCAGTCGCTCGGCCGCGTCCTGTTCGGCCTCCTCCTCGGCCGTCGTGCGGATCTCGTCGGCTTCGGATCGGGCCTCGGCGATGCGTTCCTCGGCGTCGGCTTCCGCCTCGGCAACGATCTCCTCGGCGTCGTCCTCGGCCGCCTTGATCTCGTTGAGAACCTCTTGTCTCGGCATGCTCACTAATCATCCGGAATTGCAGTAGCTGCATATAAGGTGTTTGCGGAACGTCTCGGCGGTTCGATGGGTCTGTGTGTTCAGCAAATCCGTACCGTTATTGTCACGCCGCCCATAGTGTATAGTGACATGGGAATCCTTGAGAACAAGGCCAGAGCGCGCCTGTTCTACAAATATCTCTCGAAGGTTTACGACACGATCAACCCCTTCATCTGGAACGACGAGATGCGCGACGAGGCCATCGCGTGGCTCGACATCCAGCCCGACGACCGCGTCCTTGATGTGGGCTCAGGTACCGGGTTTGCGACCGAAGGGTTGCTCCAACACACCGATGAGGTCTACTGTCTCGACCAGTCGATCCACCAAATGGAGAAAGCCTTCGCCAAGTTCGGCAAACACAACACGGTGACATTCCACCGCGGCGACGCCGAACGCCTCCCATTTGCTGACGACACGTTTGATCACCTCTGGTCGTCGGGGTCGATCGAATACTGGCCCAACCCGGTCGACGCCCTCGAAGAGTTCCGGCGGGTCACCAAGCCCGGCGGCCGCGTGCTCGTCGTCGGTCCCGACTATCCAAACTCGGTTGTGATGCAGAAACTCGCCGATGCGATCATGCTGTTTTACGACGAAAGCGAGGCCGACCGGATGTTCGCCGCCGCCGGCTACACCGACTTCGAACACCACATCCAGCAGGCCAGTCCCGGCAGCCCGAAGGCGATCACGACGGTTGCAACCGTCCCTGAGACCGCGGCCCCGGACGGCGTTGCCAACCCAGCCGCCGACCACACCACCGCCGGTGATTCCGCGGCTGATTGAGTTGCGCTCTCAGGTGCCGCCACCGTGAATCTCGAACCGCGCCCCACCAGCAGCACTCTCGGTAAGCGTTACCTCCCACCCGTGTGCATCACAGATGCTCTTGACGATTGAGAGGCCAAGCCCCGTCCCATCCGTGCTGGTTGAGTAGCCCCTGTTGAACACATCCCCACGGTCAGCGGCTGGGATCCCGGCTCCGTCATCGGCGACAAAAAAGCCGTCTGTCCCGCACTGCCCGACGGTAATCGTTACCGCGTTGCCCCCGTGTTCGATGGCGTTTCTGAAGAGGTTTTCAACCAACTGTTTGAGTCGGCCACGGTCAGCCTGCACCGCGCAGTCGTCTGCAACGGTGAGCGTTGCGTTTGTGGTTTTCACGTGTTCCCAACACTCCTCGGCGAGTGACGCCATCTGTACCGTTGCTGTGTCTTCAACCGGCTGTCCGGTCCAGGCGACGGTGAGGACATCGTCGATAATCGCATCAATCCGATCGAGATTCCGGAGGATGACCTCCGCTTGGTCGTGGTCAAGCATCTGCGCACGTCCCTTCGCCACGTTCAACGGGTTCCGGATATCGTGGGAGATAATCTCGGCAAACTCTTCGAGCCGCTGTTTCTGTTTGCGGAGTTTCTGCTTGCGCTCGTTTCGTTCGGTGATATCGGTGTAGATCGCAAACCCGAATTCCCGGCCGTCGCGCTCGTATGGGACGCCGCGGTAGAGAAAATACCGCGGCCCGTCCGCGGTGAGTCGAGTCACCACCCCCGAGTTGTATTTGCCGCTTGCGGTTCGCGTATCGAATCGCGTAGCTTCATCGTTGGCCTCCGGAGGCACGATGAACTCATTCAGTGACGAGCCGAGCAGTGACGCCGGATCATACCCAAACACCTCGTTGAACGCCGGGTTGATCGTTCGAACAATCGGCTCGTTGTCGATCAACTCGAACTCGACGACCGGGTCGCCGATGAGCTCGAAGAGGTTCCGAAACCGTCGTTCTGGCTCTGGTTGTGTCATACAAACAGTATTCACTAGCTGGGTGACGATGCCCACTCATTGTCTCCGACGGCGGCTGCGACAGGCCGGCCTCACGCCTCACCAGTGACAACACAGGCTAATAATTATACCGACAAAAATCGACTAATTGTGGTTGTAAAAAGATATAAAGAATTCAGATGCGGTTTATTTACAAACAGAAGACTAAAAAACAATTTTAGCGTGGTAAACCCACAGATCGGTTATGACACTTCGGCTCGCGGGAGTATAATTTCGATTGTTTTCTGCTCCGGTGTGTTTTCGGTGACCGATATCCGGCCTCGATGGGCGTTGATGATCGTTTGAACCTCCCAGAGTCCGATCCGTTCGCCATGCTCCAGTGGCTCCGGTTCGTACCCGCCGAGAAGCGGTTCAATCTCTATCTCGGGGATCGGCCGCCCTGTATCGGTGATTCGAATACAAACCTGTTGCTCGGCTGGATTTTCCCTTACCGAGACGTTGATTGTCAACCCTGTGTGCGGATTGTGCTGCACAGCATTAGTGACCAACTCGTCAACGGCGATCCGGAGCGTCGAATCAGCCGCAGCATAGGCCTGCTCACAGTCGAACTGCCACGTGATCTCGGGATACTCATGCCGATACGTCTCACCGATCTCGCTGATTAGCTGACAGATATCACACGTCTCGGCGACCGTGTCGCGGCTGTTGACTGATTTTATCGTGTCAATCCAGCCGGTGAGATCCAACAGCTCCGTAATACTTCGTTGAATCCGAGCAAAGATATCCTCGTTTGTTTCCTTCTGTTCTAGTTGATTGACGTATCCCTCAATGATATTGAGCTTGTTTCGCAGGTTGTGACGGGTGATCCGAGTGAGTACACGGAGATGACGCAGATTCATCTTATACTCGGTGATATCACGAACCAGTGCAACCACATACGTCGTCTCGTCGATTGTGAGTGGTGACAGCTGCACTTCAACCCAATATAGCTCACCCGATGGCCGTTTGTTTCGCCATTCGAACTGCTGTGTGTGGCCGTCAGCGGCAGCCTGTATCCGTTGGATCGCCTCCGATTTCGAAAACGCAGCCGAACTAAACTCATCCACATCCATCGTCATGAGTTCGGCTTTCGCGTATCCGTACAGCTCTTCGGCGTGCCCATTGGCATAGAGAATATCGCCCGTTTCCGCATCATGGAGTAAGATCCCAACCGGTAGCTCATCAAATTGGTCGGGCGGCGTTACCATATGCTGCAGTGATAGCGACCTAACTTAAGGGTGTTCTCTTTTTGAGCAACTATTTTCACATCATTACCAAAATCAAAGATATAGTTATGTAGTTGAAACACAATCCGCAACCAACCACTGACTGCACATCGTCTCAGCGTCTACAGTGCAGTCTCTCCTGACACACAGTGTCGCCCCGGCTTGTACTGGAAGTCCTTATACAAGACGGACACCTCGGTAACTCCCAACGCATGGCACTCGGAACCGGCGTTATTCGTCGATAAACTCGTTGTCGCGCCAGTCAACACCGTTTTTCCCGGCACTGTTCTGTGGGTTTTCGACGACCTCAACGGTTGCGGGCCGTTTTTCGCCTTCGACGATCCGTGTTGCTTCGAGCTCGCCGTCGTGTTCGGAGATCGCTGTCAGCGTCCCTTTCTCTGAGAGCATAGCGATCTCGGTGAGCACCTCGAACATGCCATACTGGACGGCAGTGTTCTGGAGGACGGTTTCGCGGTCGCCTTTGAAGCAGGCAAACTCGACGAGCTCTGAGGGGATCTCTTCTTCCTCCTCGTCGCCCCAACTCGGGCCGCCGGCCCGCGGTGGCTCTTCCTCGTAGACCCGCGTTTCGGTCACGCTGGCTTTGAGTTGGGCGGTGGGTGTATACTTACTAAGGCTTTCATCGCTGGCCTCGGCGTTGATGATTAGTGTGTTGTTGCGTCGTGTGAGGGTTACCTCGTCGATCTCATCAGGGAGATCTGGATCCTCCAGATAGTCCTGGAGATCTTCGAGCGGCAATTCAAGCGTCGAGTGGAGACGGAATACGCGGCCTGTCATGATGTTGGATGAGTGGTGTCGTCGACGTGGGTGCCGATACCTACCGACTGTAGGGCCCCCACTGGTATATGGGCTATCCTTTCGTGTCCGCCCGCGACCGCTGCTGTGGGCGGTGTCGCCAGCGACCTCGTGTAGGCTCAGGTCGTCAGCGTCGCCTCAAGTTCGCCGCGCTCGTCGAGTTCGGTGAGAATATCGCTGCCGCCGACGAACTCGCCGTCGACGAACGTTTGTGGGATCGTCTCCCAATCGCTGTGGCTCTTGAGTGCCTCCCGATATTCATCGAGGGCCGGCAGCACGTCGACGGTCTCAAACTCAGTGACGTGTTCGCTGATCAGCTCAAGGGCGTTGGCCGAGTAGCCACACTGCGGCATCAGCTGATTCCCCTTCATGAACAACACCACATCGTTGCTCTCGATCGCCTCGTCGACGCGTTCTTCGACTGTCTCGGCGTCCAGCTCGCTGTCGGGTTGGAAGGTCATACCACTCTATAGGAGCGACGGGGCCATAGGCGTTGCGTCCGGCTTCCTTTCGGGTTGGGCTCGGCAACCGTCGGAATCCGACACCTCCTTGTAGGCTGATGGAATCAGCCATGGGTATGAACGCGAACATCACTTGGGGCGGCGCGGGGCTTGTGTTGGCACTGGCCGGCACCGCGTTTGTTATCTCGGAGATCCAACACGGGATCGAAGTGGGCAACCCGCTGTCTGTCGCCTACGGCGGCGCGGTCGTTCTGGCAACCGTTATCGCCGTCCTGTTGATCGTTCCGAGCATGCGATCGAGCAGCTAAGCCGATCGCTGACAGCCCCGCGATGCAAACGGGGGGAGTTATTAGCGTCGCCACGAAGGAAGCGATGTGTTTCGCGTCGAGCTCCATGCCCACTCGGAACGCTCCCACGACGGCCGCGACCCCGTCGATCTACTGCTCGAACAGGCCGCGGCTGTCGGGCTTGACGCGCTTGCGATCACCGACCACGACGAGATCGACGCCAGCATCGAGGCCGCGGTGAGCGCGCCTGACCACGGCCTTATCGGCATCGTCGGCATGGAGGTCACCAGCGCGGTCGGCCACATCCTCGCCTTAGGCATCGACGAGCTTGTGCCGCCGGGCCTCTCCTATGACGAGACGCTCGACCGTATCCACGATCAAGGCGGCATCGCTGTTGTCCCGCATCCGTTCCAGAAATCCCGCCACGGTGTCGCGCCGCATATCACCGACGACCAACTCGCCGCAGCCGATGCCATCGAGGTCTACAACTCCCGGCTGTTCACCGGTCGCGCGAACCGCCAAGCCGAACAGTTCGCCCTCGAACACGACCGCCCGATGACCGCCGGCAGCGACGCCCACATCTCCGAGCTGGTGGGCCAAGCGGTCACCGAGGTCGACGCCGCCGAGCCGACCGCCGACGCGATCCTCGATGCGATCCGGGAGGGTGAAACGAGCGTTATCGGCCACCGAACGCCGTGGCACGTCAGCCTCCGGCAGTTCGGCGGCGGCGCGAAACGCCGCGCCCAGCGGGCGATCCGCGAGTTGTTCCGATGAGTCACCCACCACAGCCGCCGCTCCGCGGTGTCGACCCCGATGTTGTCCGCTCCACGCTCGATGCCAGCGATCCGCTCCCCGGCGCGAGCGACCGTGGCCCAACGGCGATGGGGGGTTTCGGCGGCCGCCTTGACGATCGACTCGTCCGGGATGTACTGGGTCGACAACCGGTCTACAGCGAGGCCGACGCAGACGATCCGACCGCCGACGGCGCATGGGCGTTCACGCCCGGCGAGCTTGATGAGCCGGTCGTCGTCCCACCCGGTGGCGTCCGCACCGCTGACGGCGATGAGACGGCACTTACGCTGCCTGAGCCGTCGGCCGCCGACAGCGACACGGCGATGGCGGCGGTGACTGACGCGCTCACGGGCGCGCTCAGTGTCGACGACACTACCAATAAACCCGCAGACGACGTTGCCGTCGCCTTCTCTGGTGGGGTCGACTCAACGCTTGTCGCCAGCGGCTTCCCGGACGCGCCGCTCTACGTTGTTGGCTTCAAGAGTTGTCATGACATCGCCGCCGCCCGCGAGGCTGCCGCTGCAATCGACCGCACTGACGACCTCACCGTCATCGAACTCAGCCACGATGATCTGATCCATGCCGTCCCGCGGGTCGCCGCCGCGATCGCCCGGACAAATCCGATGGACGTAACCATCGCGCTGCCGCTGCTGGTTGTCGCCGAGCGAGTCGCCGCCGATGGCTACGACCGTCTTGCGCTCGGTCAGGGCGCGGACGAACTGTTCGGTGGCTATTCGAAGGTCGTTGAACCTGCTGAGGATCACCGCGTCGACAGCGATACCGTTCGCGGCGCGGTACGCGAGACGATCGAGACGCTGCCCGGCCAACTGGAACGCGACGTGTGCGGGCTCTCGGCCGCTGGCGTTGCGCCGGTGACGCCGTTTCTCCAGGATCGCGTTGTCGACGCCGCGTTGCGGCTGCCCGGCGAGTTGCTGGCGACACCAGCGGCGCGTAAGGTCGCCCTTCGGCGGTTTGCTCGTGAGACGGTCGGCCTGCCGGACGCTGTCGCGGGCGCGGACAAGAAAGCGGTGCAGTACGGCACCTACGTCAGCCGCGAGCTGGATCGGTTGGCACGGCAGAACGGCTACAAACGACGGATGGATGATCACGTCGGGCAGTATATCCGTGAGTTGTGCGCTGAGGCCTGATTTTTTCAGTGCTGCCGATATGACCGATAGCTATGAACCGACGCGACGTGTTGACGGTTGGCGCGGGGCTCACGCTGTCGACGCTGCTGGCCGGCTGTTTCAGTGTTGACCAGAACGAATCTGAGAGCGCAAGCGACGACAACGAGTCGACAGCCACCGACAACGAGACCACCACCGCTGATGACAGCAAGTTGGATCTCCGCGAGGCAAACGTCGTCGGTGTCGAGTTCGAGGAACGCGACGGTGCCCATCAGTTCGATGTGACACTGCATCACGATGACGACGGCGAGGACGGATACGCGAACTGGTGGCAGGTCGAAACACTCGACGGCACGCAACTCGGCCGGCGTAAGTTGACCCACCCTCACTCCCGCCAGCCGTTCACCCGGTCGGATACATTCGAAATCCCCAACGATGTGACCTGCGTCGTCGTTCGTGGCCACGACCAGACTCACGGCTACGGCGGCCGCGCGGTCGTCGTGAATCTCGACTCAGGCGGGCAGAATGCGATTCGACAGGGGTCGGAACGACAGGCCGTCAGCGAGAGCGACCGTCCATCATAGCTATCGGCTGGGTTGTGGCGTGTGACGCAGTCTCGTGGTGCAGCCAGTCCGAAGCGGTTAAACGCATCTCGGAGGTACCACAGGTAACTCACTGCGGTGACGGGCTACCAGTGGGCACCCGGTTCGCCGGGACGAAATGTGGTCGGCCTGACCGACTGAATCGCAAGCGCCCGAGGACAACTATGGCACGAAGCGTCTACTCACACATCCGCGAAGCATGGGAGAGCCCAAGCGAGGGCAAACTCGCCGAACTACAGTGGCAGCGCAAACAGGACTGGCGGAACCAAGGCGCGATCGAACGCGTTGATCGCCCAACCCGCCTCGATAAGGCTCGCTCGCAGGGCTACAAGGCCAAACAAGGCGTTGTTGTCGCCCGCGTGTCCGTCCGCAAGGGCGGGGCGCGCAAGCAGCGACACAAAGCCGGTCGCCGTACCAAACGGCAGGGCGTCAACCGCATTGGGCGCCGAAAATCGATCCAGCGCATCGCCGAGGAGCGTGCCTCCCGGAAATACCGCAACCTCCGGGTGCTGAACTCCTACTGGGTCGGCGAAGACGGCTCACAGAAGTGGCACGAGGTCATCCTCATCGACCCGAACCATCCCGCCATCGAGAACGACGACGATCTTAGCTGGATCTGCGAGGATCAACACAAGGGTCGGGCGTTCCGTGGTCTCACCAACGCTGGCGACAAAGGCCGCGGCATGCAGACCCGCGGAAAGGGTACTGAGCACGCGCGCCCGAGCGTCAACAGCGATCGCAACCGCAGCAAATAACAGCGACCCGCTGTCCGCACAGCTCGTTCGTATCGGTTATTTTCGACAGTGTCGTCCGCTTCGACTGGGTTGTTCCCAGATAGTGATAACCATGTGCATTTTTCATGTATTAGGTGTGTAGAGCTAGAAGTATGTCACTGCTTGATAACTACGAGGCCGTCCTCTGGAAGATGATGGACTGGCTCCAGATAACCGACTCCGTCCGTCGAAAGATGGTGGCTGCGGTGGCACTACAGTTCGGTGCCGCGATCGGTCTGTTCAGCCTCCCGTTTGTATTTTCTGGCACGCTCCTGCGGGGGGCGCAAGCCGTGTTATTCGCCGCAACAACGATCGCGTTTCTCAATACCATTTTGATCGTCCAGCGCGATGTTGTCGAACCGTTAGCCGATATCGAAGCCGCCGCCGGCCGCATCTCCCAAGGCCATGTCGAAACTGAGGCTGTTGCCACCGACCAGCCCGACGAGGTCGGCGAACTCACTCGCTCGTTTAGCGCCCTCCAGTCGTATCTTGCGACGGTCTCCGCGCAGGCCGATGCCCTCGCTGATCAGGATTTTGATGATGACGCGCTTGATGAGTCAGTCCCCGGCCCCTTCGGTGAGTCACTGACTCGGATGGCTGACAACCTCGAAACCTACACCGACGAGATCGAAACCCGCTCAGCCCGGCTTGAACGGCTTGTTGAGGCCTTTGAGGAGTCGACGACCGCCGCCATCGACGGCGATCTGACGGCGACGATCGATCCGGCCGCGATCAACGACGAGGACGGCACCTACACCGTCGTTATCGAGCGATACAACGAACTGCTGCGAACCCTCCAGGAATCTCTCGGCGAGACCGCCGCCTTCGCCGCCGAGGTCTCCCGATCGACCGACAGCGTCGTCGAGAGCACGACCGAACTCGATCGGGCGGGCGACGAGATCGCCGCCGCAACCGACGAGATCGCCGCCGGCGCCGACGAGCAACGCGAACAGCTCCAAGCCGCCGTCAGCGAGGTCAACACGCTGTCGGCGACCGTCGAGGAGATCGCCGCCTCCGCCGAGGAGGTCAGCCGAACGGCCGAAACCGCGAGTGAAACCGCTACTGAGGGCCGCGAAGAGGTGACCGACACGATCGCGGAACTCGATGAGATCGAAGTCGAGATCACCGAGGCCGCCGACAGCGTCGAGGCGCTCGGGGGTCGGATCGACGAGGTCGACGAGATCGTCTCGGTGATCACCGATATCGCCGAACAGACCAACCTGCTCGCACTCAATGCCTCGATCGAGGCCGCCCGCGCCGGCGAGGAAGGCGACGGCTTCGCGGTCGTCGCCGAGGAGGTCAAAGGTCTCGCCGAGGAGACCAAAGACGCTGCCGGTGAGATCGCCGACCGCCTCGAAGAGATTCAGGCCCAGTCCGACGAGACGATCGCCGAGGTCGAATCAGCCAGCCAGCGCGTCAGCGAGAGCACCGACGCCGTCGAACGCTCGCTGGGTCGGTTCGATGAGATCGCCGAGGTTGTCACGGAGTTGAGCGACAGCGTCCACGAGATCAGCAACGCGACTGACCAACAGGCCACCTCCGCGGAGGATGTCGCCGCCGTCGTCGACGAGGTCGCCGATATCAGCGACGAGACCGCCGAGGATGCCGCCAGTGCGGCGTCGGCGGCCGAACAACAGACGGTGTCGCTGTCGACCGTCTCGGAGACGGTCGAATCGCTGGCCGGCGAGGCCGACGAACTCGAATCGCTCCTCTCACAGTTCGAGCTTGACGAGGATGTCGAGGGATCGACCGGCCAGCGTGACGCGTTCAGCACGAACGGTGCGGAGACAAGCGAAGACGGCGATGTGATCGAACACACCGAGTCGACGAACGACTCGTTTACCCTCCCGGCCAACAACTGAGCCACCCGAGCAGTGACATCCGCGGTCTTATTTTGCTGTCGCCCGACGTGCGGCTATGAGCCTCTCGCTGTCGTCGACCCAACTCGACCGCTACTCGCGGCATCTCATCATGGACGAGTTGGGGCCCGAAGCGCAGGCGACGCTGCTCGACAGCCACTCGCGGCATCTCATCATGGACGAGTTGGGGCCCGAAGCGCAGGCGACGCTGCTCGACAGCCATGTTCTCGTCGTCGGTGCGGGTGGCCTCGGCGCGCCGGTGATCCAGTATCTCGCAGCCGCGGGCGTCGGTACGCTTGGGATCGTCGACGACGACGTTGTCGAGCGCTCAAATCTCCAGCGACAGGTGATCCACGCCGACAGCGACGTGGGCCGGCCGAAAGTCGACAGCGCGGCTGACTTTGTCGCTGATCTCAATCCTGACGTGATCGTCGAGCCCCACGAGCGACGACTCACACCCGACAACGCCGCCGAACTGACCGCCGACTACGACCTCGTTGTCGATGGCTCCGACAATTTCCCGACGCGATACCTGCTCAACGACGCCTGCCGGCTGGCGGGGGTTCCGCTGGTCAACGGCGCCGTCTACAAGTTTGAGGGCCAGGTCACGACACTTGTTCCGGACGGGCCCTGCTACCGCTGTCTGTTCCCTGAAGCTCCCGATCCCGGAACCGTCCCTGATTGTGCGACAACCGGCGTGTTGGGTGTGCTGCCGGGCACTATCGGCTGTCTGCAGGCGACCGAAGCGGTGAAACTATTGGTCGATATCGGCGACCCGCTGGTCGGGACGCTGTTGTCGTATGATGCGATGGAACTCGCGACCGAACGCGTCCCCTACCAGCAGTCGCCGGACTGCCCGGTCTGTGGCGCGGCCGGGATCGACTCGATCGCCGCGGTCGACTACAGCAACGGCTGTGGGATCGACGACGCACAACCGAATGCCTGAGATCGACCGCGACAGCGACGCACAACCGAATGCCTGAGATCGACCGCGACAGCACCCGGCGAGTCCCGCGACTTTTTACTGAACCCGACGTATCCGTAGCTATGACGAGTGGTGTCACCCAACCGACCGCTTCCAGTACCCGAATCAACCCATGACACGCACACACGCACCTGTCTCCCCGCCGGTAACTCTCACCATCGCCGGCAGCGACTCCGGCGGCGGTGCGGGGATTCAAGCGGATCTCAAAACGATCGAAGCCCACGACGCCTTCGGAACCTCGGCGATCACCGCAACGACCGCCCAGAACACGACCGGCGCGACGCCTTCGGAACCTCGGCGATCACCGCAACGACCGCCCAGAACACGACCGGCGTCGCGGATATCAACGTCCTCCCGACCGACCACATCGCTGCCCAGTACAACGCCGTCGTCGACGATTTCGATGTCCAGGCGATCAAAACCGGGATGCTTGCGACCGCCGACGTGATCGAAACGGTCACCGACTGCCTCGCCGATTTCGACGCCCCGGTTGTCGTCGACCCTGTCATGGTCGCGGCAACCGGCGACCGCCTGCTGAGCGAGGACGCCGAAGCCGCCTACGAGGCGTTGTTCGATCATGCGACGCTCGTGACGCCGAACGCCGACGAGGCTGAACTCCTGACCGACCGGACGGTCGACAGCGTCGACGCCGCCGAGGCCGCGGGCCGCGACATCGTCGAGTTGGGGGCCGACGCCGCGCTCGTGAAGGGTGGCCACATCGACGGCGACGACGTTGTTGACACGCTCGTCATCGATGAGTCGGCCACCGACGCGACCCACACCGAAGGGTTCAGCCACCCGCGCATTGACACCGACGCGACGCATGGCTCGGGCTGTACGCTCTCCAGTGCCATCGCCGCCCGCTTGGCCCATGAGGAACCGCTCACCGAGGCTGTCGCCGGCGGCGTCGCGTTCATGGAGCGGGCCGTCCGCTACGGGCTCGACACTGGCGAGGGGCCGGGGTCGGTGCACCACCTCGTCGAGATGCGTGAACGCGCCGACCGCGAGGCGACAACCGCCGCCGTCGAGCGGATCGTCGCCCGGCTGGTCACGACCAATGTCGAACCGCTTGTTCCCGCCGGCGGGATGAATGTCGTCGGCGCGACCCGATACGCCGAGTCAGCCGCCGAGGTCGTCGGCGTCGACGGCCGCCTCAGCCAGACGCGAACCGGGATTCGACACAACGCCGGCGTTCGATCCGGTGTCGGCAGCGATCTCGCCCATCAACTCCTGGCCGCCCGCGAGGCGTTCCCCGCGCTCCGGTTTGCGGCCACCTGTCGCCTCGACGACGCCGTCGAGCAGGCCCTCGACACACTCGATGGGGCGGTCGTCCGTGGGTCAGGCGACAGTGCGACCGAGGTT
>Ga0209917_1000314_pt1 | contig 20206 bp, 18 predicted proteins | sample SalPon2_C_H2O_MG_FD_185710 | JGI IMG/M metagenome (GOLD analysis project Ga0209917, IMG submission 185710) | Salt pond water microbial communities from South San Francisco under conditions of wetland restoration - Salt Pond MetaG R2_C_H2O_MG... | ecosystem: Environmental > Aquatic > Non-marine... | reverse complement strand
CGGTCCGTCTCGAGGGCGAGGTCGTGAGCGTCAGACAGACCGGTGGACCGACGATCTTCGAGCTGCGCGACGAGACGGGCGTCGTCGACGCGGCAGCGTTCGTCGAGCCGGGTGTCCGTGCGTACCCAGACGTAGTCGTCGGCGACGCGATTCGCCTCGACGGCGAGGTCGAGCGCCGCCGTGGCGACCTACAGGTCGAGACCGAGGCGCTCGCCGTGCTCGCGGGCGACGACGCCGACGCGGTCGAGACGCGACTCGCCGAAGCACTCGCTGCGGAGGCCAGACCCGAAGGACTCCAGCCGCTCGCTGGTGACGAGACGGTCGCGGAGCTCGGCGAGGGGCTCCTAGACGCTGCCGAGGCGATCCGTCGTGCCGTACTCGAGTCGCGGCCGATCGTGGTCCGACATCCGGCGACAGCGGACGGCTACGTGGCGGGCGCGGCACTCGAGCGGGCCGTACTCCCCCTGATCGGTGACGCACACGAACAAAGCGACGCGGCGTACCACTACTTCACGCGTCGACCCACCGACGAGCCGGTGTACGGGATGGACGCAGCGACGAACGACGCCACGCGGATGCTTCAGGACCGTGACCGACACGACGAGAAGCTGCCGTTGTTCGTGCTCGCCGGCATCGGGTCGACGACCGAGTCCGCGGACGGGCTCGACCTGCTCTCCGTGTACGACGTCGAGGCGGTCGTCGTCGACGCCGCGGTCGCCGACGCCGAGACGCGTGAGCAGGTCGACACGCTGGTGTCGCCGACGCTCGAGTCCGTCGACGCCGACCTCTCGACGGGAGCGCTCGTCTCCTCGCTCGCCTCCGCGGTCAACGACGCGGTGCGGTCGGACCTCGTGCACCTCCCGGCGGTGAGTTACTGGGCGGAGACGCCAGATCGGTACGTGACGCTCGCGCGGGACGCAGGCTACGACCGCGAACGGATCGCGGAGCTCCGAGAGGCGGTCGCCTTAGAGGCGTACTACCAGTCGTACCAGGACAAACGCGAGCTGATCGACGACCTGTTGTTCGACGACGGCGGTGACCTCGCCGCACACGTCTCGGCGCAGTTCCGCGAGAAGCTCGAGACCGAACGCGAGACGGCGAGCGCGAATCTCGTCACGGAGTCGGTGAACGGCGTCGAGTTCGCGCTGTTGGACACCGACGCGTACACCCACCGCTACGACTTCCCACCGACGCCGCTTCTACTCGACGACCTCCACCGACACCACGCCAACGGCGACGCCTTTGCCACCGTCGGCATCGGTACCGACGAGCTGTACGTCCGCTCGACGGGCGACCTCTCCGTGCGGTCGGTCGCCTCTCGTGCGGCCGAGATCGCTCCGGGCGCAGACGTCTCGACGGCGGGGCGCCGCGAGGGGAAGATCTCGTTCCTCGCCGGCGAGCGCGACGCGGTCGAAGACGCGGTCGTCGCCGCGATCGCCGACGCGTTCTGAGCGCGTCCGACTCGTCGGTCACAGCGCCCGGCCTGTGGTTGTGCTCCCCCTCCAGAACGCTCCAACAGAGTCGATTACTGTGATTTGGCGCGGCGAAACGGTCCCGGCGGGAGCCGGAGTTCGTCCAGTTCTGGGAGGTGTTTAACATTGAACACGAGCTTCAGCTCGTCGGAGACCGGGTACCCGTTACAGGAGAGTCGAAACCCTCGGTCGGTGAGATCCGGCGAGAGGATGTGGTTCGCGGGCTGTGAGAGGTCGCCTTCGTGGAGGTACACTGCACAGTTTGCACACGCGCCGCCCCGGCACGAAAACGGCCAGGCGTATCCACGGTTCTCTGCGGCCTCAAGGAGACTCTCGTCGGATTCGACGAGGAATCGACCGTAGTCTGTGGACGGCAGCCCCGCGTCGGCCGCCTTCGCAAACAGGTCCTCGTCGTCTAAGGCCCAGCCGCGGTCGGCGACCGCCTCGTAGTCGAGGAACGTCACGCGGGTCTGTGCCTCCTCGGTGGTCGCATCTGGGTCGATATCGAACGACTCGTCGGGTGCTGGCTCCGTGGACGTCCCGTTCAGGTCGCGGTCGGCGAGCTCGCGGTAGGCTCGCCGAACGAGGGTGAATTCCGCTATCGATCCGCCGGTGTCGGGGTGTGCTTCTTTGACACGCTCTCGGTACGCCCGTTCGACGTCGTCGTCGTCGGCGTCGTCGGGGACGTCTAACACGTCGAACGGCGAGACCATTCGCGATACAGCGTAACCGATCCAGACACATAAACGTCTCACTCGACGCCGGTGACGTGTCGCAGTCGGAGGTGACTCGACGGCCGTGACGGGGTGACCCGACGTTGCCGCCGACCCGTCGACCGTGACGGACTCACCGCTCACCGTTTAACTGATCGGAGTGTCTGTGCTACCACGATGGGAAACGCGGACCTGCGCGATCTCGCGTCGATACGGACGGTGCCCTTCGACGACCTCGAGGGGAGCGTCGTCGCCGTCGACGCGCACAACTGGCTGTACCGGTACCTCACGACGACGGTGAAGTGGACGAGTTCGTCGGCGTACACGACCGACGACGGCGTCGAGGTGCCGAACTTGATCGGCGTCGTGACGGGCCTCGCCTCGCTCTTCGAACACGACCTCACGCCGGTGATGGTGTTCGACGGCGAGGTGACGTCGATGAAAGCCGACGAGGTCGCGGAGCGTCGCGCCCAACGAGAGCGCGCCGAGGAGCGACGGGCCGAGGCGGCGGCCCGCGGTGACGACGTCGAGGCCGCCCGGCTCTCGGCGCGAACACAGCGACTCACCGACGTCATTCAACGGACGACCCGCGAGCTGCTCGGTCTACTCGACGTGCCGGTGGTCGAGGCACCGGCCGAAGGCGAGGCACAGTGTGCACACATGGCGGCGGGCGGCTCGGCCGATCACGCCGGCAGCGAGGACTACGACACGCTGTTGTTCGGCGCGCCGACGACCCTGCGGGGCCTGACGAGCAAGGGCGACCCCGAGCTGATGGACCTCGAAGCGACGCTCGCCGACCTCGAGTTGGACCGTGGGGGACTCGTCGACGTCGCGATGCTGTGTGGAACGGACTTCAACGAGGGCGTCCACGGTGTGGGTCCGAAGACGGCCGTCTCGGCCGTTCGCGAGCACGGCGACCTCTGGGGAGTGCTCGAGGCGCGCGACGCGTCGATCTCGAACGCGGAGGCGGTCCGTTCGTTCTTCCTCGATCCACCCGTCAGAGACGTCTCCGTCGACGAGACGGTCTCACCGGACGTCGACGCTGCCCGGGCGTACGTCGTCGACGAGTGGGGTGTCGACCCGAGTTCGGTCGAGCGAGGATTCGACCGGATCCGGGAGTCACAGGTACAGACCGGGCTCGATCGGTGGACGTGACGGGTCAGTGATCAGCCGTGCGCGCGTCGTCGTCTCTGCGTCTGACGACCACGGTAGGTTTACAGTTGCCCCTCGCCAACCGAGAAACATGAAGGTGCTGGTAGCCGGTGGAACCGGCTTCATCGGGTCACATCTCTGTCGCGCGCTCGCCGAGGCCGGTCACGAGGTGACCGCGCTGTCGCGGTCACCTGCGCAGACGCCGGAGGGTGTCGAGAGCGTCGTCGGCGACGTCACGGCGCCCGACTCGATCGCGTCTGCGGTCGACGGGCAGGACGCGGTGGTGAACCTCGTCGCGCTCTCGCCGCTTTTCGAGCCGAAAGGGGGGAACGTCATGCACGACCGCGTCCACCGGGCCGGCACCGAGAATCTGGTTCGTGCCGCCGAGTCCGCCGACGTGGACCGGTTCGTCCAGCTCAGCGCGCTCGGTGCCGACCCAGACGGCGACACGGCGTACATCCGCGCGAAGGGTGCGGCCGAACGAATCGTCGAGGAGAGCGACCTCGACTGGACGGTGTTCCGCCCCTCCGTCGTCTTCGGAGAGGGCGGCGAGTTCGTCTCGTTCACCAAGCGATTAAAGAAACTGTTCGCCCCGCTCGTCCCACTGTATCCGCTCCCCGGTGGCGGAAAGACGCGGTTTCAGCCGATCCACGTCGACGACCTCGTCTCGATGATCGTCGAGTCGCTCGAGGGAGACGAACACGTCGGCGCGACCTACGAGATCGGCGGCCCAGAACGGCTGACACTGCGTACGGTGACCCAACTCGTCTACGAGGCGGAACGAAACGGCGTGACGATCGTCCCGCTGCCGATGCCGCTCGCGCGGATCGGACTCGGCGTGCTCGGTGCCGTCCCAGGGTTCCCGATGGGCAGTGACCAGTACCGGTCGTTACAGTTCGACAACACCACCGACGACAACGACGTCGACGCGTTCGGGGTCGACGCCGCCGACCTCACGACGCTCGGCTCGTATCTGGGGGTTGAGTGACCATGTGCGGGACGGTCCACGGTCGCGAGGGGCTCGACGGCGCGTCGAGTCCGGATCGACCACCAGAACCATTATGTACCCGATACGACTCTGCACATTCAATTGAGCGGGTGAGTTCACGATGAAACTGGCAATGATCGGCTTCGGACAGGCGGGAGGGAAAGTCGTCGACAAGTTCTTAGAGTACGACAAGCGAACCGGCTCCGAGATCGTTCGCGCCGCGGCGGCGGTGAACACGGCGAAAGCAGACCTGATGGGTCTCGAACACATTCGCGAGGACCAGCGTGTGCTCATCGGCCAGTCGCGGGTGAAAGGCCACGGCGTTGGCGCCGACAACGAACTCGGCGCGGAGATCGCCGAGGAGGACATCGACGAGGTGCAAGGAACGATCGACTCGATTCCGGTCCACGAGGTCGACGCTTTCCTGATCATCGCCGGGCTCGGCGGTGGGACGGGGTCCGGCGGCGCACCGGTCCTCGCGAAACATCTCAAACGCATCTACACGGAGCCGGTGTACGGGATGGGCATCCTCCCCGGGAGCGACGAAGGGGGGATCTACACGCTCAACGCGGCGCGGTCGTTCCAGACGTTCGTCCGCGAGGTGGACAACCTGTTAGTGTTCGACAACGACGCCTGGCGCAAGACCGGCGAGTCCGTCCAGGGCGGATACGATCAAATAAACGAAGAGATCGTTCGTCGGTTCGGGATCCTCTTCGGTGCCGGCGAGGTACAGGAGGGACAAGAGGTCGCAGAGAGCGTCGTCGACTCCTCTGAGATCATCAACACGCTCTCCGGCGGGGGCGTCTCGACGGTCGGCTACGCCGAAGAGGAGGTCGATGACCCGAACAGCAGTGGACTGCTCTCACGACTCCGCGGCGACGACGGCGCCGACGAGCTCGATAGTGCTCACACCACCAATCGGATCACGAGTCTCGTCCGTAAGGCGGCACTCGGCCGGCTCACGCTTCCGTGTGAGGTCGACGGGACGGAGCGTGCGCTACTCGTCCTCGCCGGGCCGCCGGCGTACCTCAACCGGAAGGGAATAGAGCGCGGTCGGAAGTGGCTCGAAGAACAGACCGGCTCGATGGAGGTTCGCGGCGGCGACTACCCGTACAGCGGCTCCGGCTTCGTCGCCAGCGCGATCCTGCTCTCCGGCGTGACGAACGTCCCGCGGATCAAAGAGCTCCAGCAGGTCGCCATCGAGGCACAGGAGAACCTCGACGAGATCCGCCAGGAGAGCGAGGAGAACCTCGAAGAGCTCGTCTCCGACGACAGCGACGAGCTCGAGTCGCTGTTTTGACCCGGCCGCCGGATGGACGTCATCGTTCCGTTCGCCGTCGACGAGCCGAAATCACGCCTCGCACCCGTCCTCTCTCCCGACGAGCGACGCGAGTTCGCCCGAGCGATGCTCGCGGACGTGCTCGACGCCATCGTGACGGCTGGCGGCAGCCCGCACGTCCTCGCGACCGCGCCTTTTGATCCGACCGCCGACCTCCCCGGGTCACTCGATCCGCCCGTCGTCGTCGACGATCGGCCGTTGACCGACGCCGTCAACGCGGTGCTCGAACGTCACGGACACGCCGCTGTGAACCCACCCACCGAACCACACACGGCCGGTGACTCGGCCTCCGGGTCTCGGGGGGGCGTCGCCGTCGTGATGGCAGACCTCGCGCTCGCCACACCGGACGCGCTCACGCGGCTCTTCGATCCGGACCGAGACGGCAACCGGTCTGAGGAGTCGTCCGCCGACGTGACGATTGCGCCGGGTCGCGGCGGTGGCACCAACGCGCTCGTCGTGCGGCAGCCGGCGTTCCGCGTCGACTACCACGGCGCGTCGTACCTCGACCACCGGCGCGCCGCCGAGCGGCTCGACGCGACGGTCCACACCGTCGACTCGTATCGCCTCGCGGTCGATATCGACGAGCCAACCGACCTGGCGGAGGCACTACTACACGGGTCGGGGGCCGCGTCGGTGTGGCTCCGTGAGGCGGGATTCACACTCGAGACCGACGACGGACGCGTGACCGCGACGCGGGCGTGACGGGTACTCGATGCGACCGGTAAGTGGCGCGACCGCGACGCTTTTGCTCTTCGGTCACCCACCACGGGACGTGTTCGCGGGCGAAGCCGAGTACGACGTGGACGTCGACGTCGAAGAGCGAGCAGTCGAGCGACTGCTCTCCGTCGAGCCGGCCGATGTCGACACGCCAAGGTCGCTCACCTTCGCCCGGAACGTGTTCATCCCGCTGACGACGGCGTGCCGGTACACCTGTACGTACTGTACGTACTACGACGTGCCAGGAGAGGCGAGTCTGCTCTCGCCAGCGGAGGTACGCGACCAGTGTCGCGTGGGTGCAGACGCGGGCTGTACCGAGGCACTGTTCACCTTCGGTGATGCGCCCGACGCGCGGTACACGGCGATCCACGAGCAGCTCGACGCGTGGGGGTTCGAAGACATCCACGACTACCTCTACCGTGCCTGTGAGATCGCCTTAGCGGAAGGCCTCTTACCGCACTCGAATCCAGGCGACCTCACCGAAGACCAGTTCGAGACCCTCCGCGAGGTGAACGCCTCGATGGGAGTGATGCTCGAGACGACCGCCGACGTCGACGCCCACAGCGGCAGCCGCCGGAAGACGCCCGGCCAGCGGCTCCACACGATTCGTGCCGCCGGAAGACACGCTGTTCCGTTCACCACGGGCATCCTCGTCGGCATCGGCGAGGGGTGGCGCGACCGCGCAGAAAGTCTCCTCGCGATCCGTACGCTCCACGAGCGGTACGGCCACGTACAAGAGGTGATCGTACAGAACGTCGTGCCGAACGAGCGCTCCGACTTCCCGAAGCCGAGCCTCGAGACGATGCGCCGGGTCGTCGCCATGGCGCGAGCTGCGCTCCCACCGGAGGTCTCGGTGCAGGTCCCGCCGAACCTCTCGCCGGCGGCCGAGCTGGTCGACTGTGGGATCGACGACCTCGGCGGGGTCTCGCCGGTGACGGACGACTACATCAACCCTGCGTACGCCTGGCCCGACCTCGACGGGCTTCGCGCGGTCGCCGACGCCGGCGGACTCACGCTTCGCGAGCGGCTCCCGACATACGACCGATATCTTCCGACCAATCTTCGACCGTCTGATACGTCCCCGCCACCGCTGCCAGCGCAATCGAGCAGTGAATCGTGGCTCTCCCCACGGATCCGATCGCGGATACGCGCCGATGACGTCCATGGCCGGCGACTTGTTGCTGTCGCCCGCGGCAACGGGCCACTCGACCCCACGCCGGTCAATACGGTCCCCACTAGTGACACCTGACGGTCCCGGTACTCTATTGTGCTGTGGTAAAAAATGGGTAGGTGATGGTATCGTTACAGTTCGGACTGACGGCGATCACGGCCGTCGCAGCAGATGTACTGCTCACCGCCGTGTTGTTCGTCGGCGGTTTCCTCGGCGTACTACTTCTTGGACGGACGGTGTTCGTGCCAGCGATCGACAGGGCGCTCACCGCTCGTGGCTTCGACGAAGCGGTTCGTGGGCTCGGGTCGCGCGTCGCGAGCGCGGTCGTCTGGGTGGCGGCTATCACTGTCGCGTTCACCCTCGCCGGGTACGGCGCGTTCCTCTCGGCGTTCGCCGTCTTCGGCAGTGCCCTCGCACTCGCCGTTGGATTCGCCGCACAGGACCTGCTCGGGAACTTCGTCGCGGGTGTGTTCATCCTGAAGGACAAGCCGTTCCAGGTTGGCGACTGGATCCAGTGGGACGGGAACACCGGCCGCGTCGAGGACATTGACCTCCGCGTCTCGCGGATCCGAACGTTCGATAACGAACAGATAACGGTGCCGAACGGCGACCTCGCCAACAGCGCGGTCACCAATCCAGTCGCCTACGAGACCCTCAGACAGAAGTTCGTCTTCGGGATCGGCTACGACGACGACATCGCGGAGGCGACTGACATCATCATCGAGGAGGCCGAGGCACACCCGGACATCCTCGAGGAGCCAGGGCCGTCCGTGCGGCTCGTCGAGCTCGGTGGGTCCGACGTCGGACTCCAGTCGCGCTGGTGGATCGACGAACCCGATCGCGGCGACTTCGTCCGCGTTCGTTCTGAGTACGTCACGGCGGTGAAAGAGGCGTTCGACGAGGCCGGGATCGACATCCCGTACGTCCACCGACAGCTAACCGGAAGCGTCGAGGTCGTCGACGCCGTCGCCGACGAACCGTAGTCGACCGGACTCACCCACCGGCGCTTTCTGACTCCGTCTCACCGGGGCGGTACTGTCGGCTGACCGCCTGCCAGCGGTTGGATCGGAACCGGACCACGTTCACCCCCATCGGGACGAGCTTCTCGACGAGCACGGCGACGTAGAGCCCGCCGACGCCGAGCGCTGTCACCGTTCCCAAGAGGGCAGCGGGGAGTGCAAAGACGTAGAGCCCGAGCATCGCCGCGACGAACGGCCATCGGGTGTCTCCGGCACCCCGCAGTGATCCGGTGACAGAACCGTTCACGCCGAGCGGCACCGCAGAGACGGCTGCGACCGCCACGAACGCCGCGGTCGCAGCGATCGCCGTCGGGTCGTCGACGAACACCTGCGCGATCGGCGTCGCCGCAGCCACGACGGCTGCGGACGCGAGGACGTAGACGAGCGCAGAGAGACGGATGATGTCTCGTCCGTACGCCGTCGCTCCCTCCTCGTCGCCGGCGCCCAGGCGCTGCCCGACGAGGGTGCTCGCGGCGATCGAAAACCCCCAGCTAAAGCTCCCGAGCAGCGCCCGAACCCGCCTGCCGACCTCCAGTGCGGCGACGGTCGCCTGACCGAACGACGACGCTACCCAGAGCAGCGGAAAGACGGCGATCCCCTCCGCGACGCGGCGCGCAACGAGGGGCGCAGACACCCGGACGAGCTGTCCGATCAGCTCCCCGTCGATCCAGGCGCCGTCGCGACCGACGGGGACCGGTGAGGCGCCGCGGCCGAAGTACGATCGCCCGGTGAGGCCCCACGAGAGCCCGATCGCGACCGCCGCGATCGAGACGGCCGTCCCGAGTGCGGCACCGGTCACGCCGAGGTCCGCACCGAGCACGAGCCCAACCGTGAGTCCGACGTTGAGGAGGGCTCCGCCGGCGCGAAACACCATCGGCGTGAACGTGTCCCCGACGCCGGCGTACGTCCGACTGGCGATCATGTTGAAGAACTCGAACGCGAGCGCCGGTGCGGTGACGACGAGGTACGTGACGCCGTACCCGAGCGCGTCTCCCTCTCCGCCGACGAGTGCAATGAGTGGCTCTGCGAACGTCACGAAACCGGCGACGATCGGCAACGCGAGCACCGCGGCGACGACGAGCGACTGTTTGACTACCAGTGCCGCCCGGTCGCGCTCGTCGCCGCCGTAGTTCTGTGAGACGAGTGAGACCGTGCCACCCGCGAGGCCGATAGAGACGAACTTCGCCAGCTGCCAGTAGGCGAACGCGAAGGCGATCCCGGCGACGGCAGGCGCACCGAGCACGATACCGATGACGGCGAGATCGACCGTGTTCTTCGACATGATGGCGAAGCCCGTGACGATCCGTGGCCAGGCGAGGTCGAGGGTCTCGGTGAGTCGCTCTCGCTCGATGACACCAGCACGGTCGAGTGCGCTCGCGACGGTCGTCGCAGCGAATGTGGCCGCGCCTCGAAGCCGTGACACCAGCACGGTCGAGTGCGCTCGCGACGGTCGTCACAGCGAATGTGGCCGCGCCTCGAAGCCGGGAACCCATACACCGACCTTGTGGCGTCACCGGCTTGGGTCTGTCTGTCGACCCCTGGGCACCCGAGAAACGCGTGTACGCGAACGGCAGCGGAACACAACGGTTTTTTGCGCCCACGAAAAGGTATCACTAATGAATACACCTGCGTGGCGAACGTACCTCGTGACGGACGACGCTCACTCGGCTGGCAGAACGACACCCACTATCGTCAAGGCGGCGCTCGAGGGGGGCGTTGACGTCGTCCAACTTCGAGAGAAGACGATGGACGCCCGTAGCCGGTACCGTGTGGGCCGCCGGGTTCGTGAACTCACTGCCGAGGCCGATGTCCCACTCGTCGTGAACGACCGCGTCGACCTCGCAGCGGCCATCGACGCCGACGGCGTGCACCTCGGTCAAACGGACCTTCCGGTCGAGGTCGCTCGCGACCAGCTCGGTCCGGACGCGATCGTCGGCGTGTCTGCGGCCACCGTCACGGAGGCACGTGCAGCCGTCGACGCCGGGGCCGACTACCTCGGCGTTGGTGCCGTCTACGGAACCGACTCGAAGGACGTCGACGACGACCGCGACGGCGTCGGTCCCGAGCGGATCCGGTCGATTACCGACGCGGTCGACGTTCCGGTCATTGGCATCGGTGGGATCACAGCCGCGAACGCCGAACCAGTCGTCGAGGCGGGCGCGAACGGCGTCGCGGTCATCTCGGCCATCACGGCCGCCGACGACCCCGAGGTGGCCGCAGCGGCGCTCTGCGAGGTGGTCGAGCGTGCCCGATGAACGGGCTGCCGCGCCACCGATCGACGACGACGCCGTACGCGGTGCACTGACCGCAGTCGCGGCCTCCTCGCCGCTCGTTCACCACCTTACCAACGACGTGACGACGAGCGAGACGGCGAACGTCACGCTCCACTGGGGCGGGCTCCCGGTGATGGCAGACGCACCGGCGGAGGCGGGCGACATGGCCGCCGGCGCGGACGCACTCGTGCTCAACACCGGGACGGCGACGACGACCGACGTCGACACGATGGTCGAGGCTGGCCATCGTGCGAACGAAGCCGACGTTCCGATCGTCCTCGATCCAGTCGGGTACGGCGCGACACCACACCGCGTCGAGTCGGTCGGGCGACTCCTCAAGGCGGTCTCCGTGGACATCATCAAGGGAAACACCGGCGAAATCCGTGGACTGGCTGGCGAGGAAGCGGCCGTCAAGGGCGTCGAATCGGTCGGGGAGGCGTCGGGAGTCGCCGAGGCGGCGACTGCACTGGCGTCGTCGTCGAGTGCCGTCGTGGTCGCGTCGGGCGCGACGGACGTCGTCGCCGGCCCGGATGGCGCGTACACCGTCGATGCCGGCCACGAGCAGATGAGCTCGTTCGTCGGGTCGGGCTGTATGCTGGGGAGCACACTCGCGACGGTCGCGTCGGCCGTCGGTACGGCTACGGAGGCACCGGGATCGACGCTCGAGGCGGCGCTCGTCGCCGTCCTCGCGTACGGACTCGCCGGTGAGCGCGCAGCCGACGAGACGGCAGGGGGACCGGCGAGCTACCGGACCGCGTTCATGGACGCCGTGGCGGCGATCACAGACCAGCCGCCGACCGTGTCTGTCGACGCACGCGTCTCCACGCGGTGAGCGACCGGTCGGTCTCGGGGGCCGTACGTGTGGCTCGTGCGTACGTTCGAGTCGAATCGTGTGGCGAACGGACGGTGTGGTGTTTACGTGGCGATGAGACGGCGGTAGCACCGCCGACACCACGCCTGTCGACCCACCGGGGACCACACCGCCACCGTGTCCGCAACCCCCGGGCAGAGGTGCGTTGCACGGAGAGGCTGCGGCGGTATCACATATAACTTGTCGCCGCCGCGGCCGTCAGAATTGTCTAGCTCATCGGGTCGCGCGCTTCCACTCGCGGAGTCCGATGCGGTCGCCATCGAGGTCGTCCTCGGGCGCTGCGGTGGCCGCCCACACGAAGAGCGGGGCGACGCTCTCGGGGTCGCGGGCGCGTTCCATGCCGGTGAGGTCGGTGGCGACGAGGCCAGGGTCGACGACGCCGACGGTCGCCTCGAGGTCGGCCGCGAAGCTCCGGGCGACCCCTTCGGCGGCGGCCTTCGAGACCCCGTACGCACCCATGCCGGGTTTGACCTCGTGTGCGACCGATCCCGATGGAACGAGGACCCGTGCGTCGTCAGCGAGGTGGGGTACCGCCTCGGTGATCGTCGCGAAGACGCCGCGAGCGTTCGTCCGCATCGTGTCGTCGAACGTCTCGTAGCTGACCTCGTCTATCGGTGACTCGCCGGGAGCGCCCGCGAACACCGCGGCGTTTGCGACGACGACGTCGATCGGACCGCACTCTGTGGCCGCGCGCTCGAAGAATCGTTCGAGGTCGAACTCGTCGCGAACGTCCGCGCGCGTTCCCCAGATGGTCCCCGGCGCGTCTGCGTCTGTCGTCTCCTCTTGGTCGGTGAGCGTCTCGACCGTCTCTTCGACTGCCGTTCCGTCGCGACCGGATATCGCGACGGTCGCTCCCTCGTCGACGAAGGCCGCCGCGACCGCCCGTCCGATCCCGCTCGTTGCACCGGTGACCGCGACCGTCACGTCCATATCGACTCTCGATACGCCCGACGACGACTTAGTGGTGTTCACCGACCGCTGCCGGCTCACGCGTGGCGGTCGGCACGCGGCCAGGGGTGGCTGGTATTTATACGGGTGCCGCCCTACCGATCGAATATGGACGCGGCCCCCGACATCGACGCCGTGGCTGGTGAATCTGTCGTCGTGATCGGCGGCGGATTCGGTGGCCTCTCGACCGCCTGTTACCTCGCCGACGCCGGCGCGGACGTCACCGTGCTCGAGAAGAACGACCAGCTCGGCGGACGCGCGAGTCGTCTCGAAGCCGACGGGTTCCAGTTCGATATGGGACCGTCGTGGTACCTGATGCCGGACGTCTTCGAGCGCTTCTTCGGCCACTTCGACCGCTCACCCGAGGAGTACTACACGCTCTCGCGGCTCGACCCACACTACCGTGTGTTCTGGAAGGACGGCGACCGCGTCGACGTCCTCCCCGACATGGACCACAACCGCGAGCTCTTCGAGTCGTACGAGCCAGGGGCGGCCGACGCGCTCGACGCGTACCTCGAGGAATCGAAACGGACCTACGAGATCGGGATGGAGCACTTCGTCTACGAGGATCGGCCGCGACTCCGCGACTACGTCGACACCGACGTGCTCCGGTACTCGTGGGGGCTCTCACTGCTCGGGAAGATGCAAGGCCACGTCGAGGGGTACTTCGACCACCCGAAGCTCCAGCAGCTGATGCAGTACACGCTGGTGTTTCTCGGTGGTTCACCGACGAACACGCCAGCGCTGTACAACCTGATGAGCCACGTCGATTTCAACATGGGCGTCTACTACCCCGACGGCGGTATCGGCGCGGTCGTCGACGGCATCGTGGAACTCGCGGGCGAACTCGGTGTCGAGTTCGTCACCGGTGCCGAGGTCACCGGAATCGAAGGTCGGTACGGCGCGTTCGCGGTCGACACCGTCGACGGCGACCGTCACCTCGCCGACCTCGTCGTCTCGAACGCCGACTACACGCACACCGAACAGTCGCTTCTCCCCGAACAAAAGCGGCAGTACACAGAGGAGTACTGGGAGTCGCGGACGTTCGCTCCCTCGGCGTTCCTCCTCTATCTGGGCGTCGAAGGCGACGTCGACGAGCTCGCACACCACACGCTCGTGTTGCCGACGGAGTGGGACGAGCACTTCGCACAGATATTCGACGACCCCGCCTGGCCCGACGATCCCGCGTACTACCTGTGTGTGCCGTCGAAGACCGACGACACGGTCGCGCCGGACGGCCACAGCAACCTCTTTGCGCTCGTGCCGATCGCCCCCGGGCTGGAGGATACGCCCGAACTCCGCGAGCAGTACCGCGACCTCGTACTCGACGACATCGAAGCAAACACCGGGACGGCGCTTCACGACCGGATCGTGTTCGAAGAGACGTTCTGTGTCGAGGACTTCGCCGACCGGTACAACAGCTACGACGGAAGTGCGCTGGGGCTCGCGCACACCCTCCGGCAGACGTCGTTGTTTCGACCACCGAACCGCTCTGATGCGGTCGACGGGTTGTACTTCACCGGCGGCACCACGACGCCTGGTATCGGCGTTCCGATGTGTCTGATAAGCGGCGGGCTGACCGCAGAGCGCATCGCGGATGCGATCTGACGCCGTGAACGACCGCGACGACGCTCGCCGTGGCGCAGCCGAGCCGGACGCGACGGCCCCGGCAGGCGAGCCGGACACGACTGGCGGTCCAGATCGGTCTGGGCTCGTCGGTCGGCTGCGATACCTCCTCGTGCTCTCGCGGCCGCGGTTCTGGCTCTACCTGGCTGGACCGGTCGCCGTCGGCGTTACCTACGGGATCGGCGACGTGAGCGAGCTGTTCACGCCGGTCACGGTCTCGCTTGCGGGCTACTTTCTGGTTCCGGCGAACGTCTTTTTGTACGGTATCAACGATCTGTTCGACGCCGACGTCGACGAGTTGAACCCGAAAAAAGACGATCGGGAGGCGCGCTGGCAGGGCGACCGGCTCACCGTGACTGCGGTTGGGCTCGCCGCGGGGTTGGGTGTCGCCACGTTCGCGATCACCCCACGTCTCGCGTGGCCGTACCTCGCCGGGTTCCTCCTGCTTTCGGCCGGCTACAGCGCGCCGCCGCTGCGGTTCAAGACGACGCCACTCGCCGACTCGGTTTCGAACGGACTCTACGTGCTTCCGGGCGCGGCTGCGTACGCGACGGTCGCCGGGACACAGCCGCCGCTCGCGGCCCTCGTCGGTGCCTGGTTGTGGACGATGGGGATGCACACGTTCTCGGCCATCCCAGACATCGAACCCGACCGGGCGGCCGGCATCCGCACGACGGCCACGGTGCTCGGGACGCCTCGAACCTACCTGTACTGCCTGGCGTGTTGGGCAGCCGCGGCAGCCGCGTTTGCGGCCGTCGACGTCCGTCTCGGGCTGTTGCTCGGCGTGTATCCCGTCTTCGTGACGTGGGTGGCGCGCTCGGCGGTCAGCGTCGACCGAGCCTACTGGTGGTTCCCGGCGCTCAACACCGCGGTCGGGACGCTCCTCGCCATGGGCGGGCTCTGGCGGGTGTACCCCGTCTGGGCGGTGGTCGGATGAGCGACGACGCGCCCTCGACGGCGTCTCACGCCGAGACGCTCCGCGACCGACTCCCCCGCACGCGGGCCGGGTTCGAGCGCGAACTCGACCGGCTGGTCGACGAGAACCGCTTCACCATCGCCGTCGTGTTTCCGGCCGTCGGGGCGGTGGCGCTCGTCGGCAGCGCCGAGGGGTGGATTCCAGAGCCGTTCGCGTTTCACCCGTGGTTCGTCCTGTTCGGCGTACTCGTGATGCGGTCGCCGCTCGTCGTCGGCGTGTTGCCGCTTTTCAGCCGGCGAGCCGTCGGGTGGATCGGCGCGCTGGTCGCGTACACCTACGCGATCGAGACGATCGGCATCCAGACGGGGTGGCCGTACGGGAGCTTCGCGTACACGATCGACCTCGGACCGATGCTCGGCGGGGTGCCGGTCGCGCTGCCGGTGTTTTTCATCCCGCTCGTGGTGAACGCGTACCTGCTCTGTGTGCTCTTGCTGGGCGAGCGGGCACGGAACACCTGGCTTCGGCTCCTCACCGTGAGTGCGACCGTCGTCGCGATGGACGTGGTGTTGGACCCGGGTGCCGTCTCGCTCGGCTTCTGGACGTTTACCGGCGGGGCCTTCTACGGCGTGCCGCTCTCGAACTACGCCGGCTGGGTGTTATCCGCCGTGGTCGCGGTCGTCGCTCTCGACCGCGCGTTCGACCTCGTCGCGGTGCTGGCCAGGCTCAGACGGTGTCCGTTCATGCTCGACGACATGGTGAGCTTCGTCATCCTCTGGGGCGGGATCAACGTCTGGTTCGGAAACCTCCTACCGGCGCTCGTCGCGGGCGTCTTCGGACTCGGGCTTCTCAGGGCGGACCGATTCGACAGCGGCCTGTTAGAGCTCCGTGACGGGTAGCCGGCGTCGCGGCACATTTTTGAAGACTGCACGGACCGACTCGGAACCACTTATATGTCAGTCAGTCGTTTCTGACGCTATGGCGATGAGTCGACTACGAGCCGACGGCGGTGAACGGGGTGTCGATGGATAGTCTCGCGATCGAGTACAGGGATCACGACCGCGTCAGGGAGGTGATAGACCGGCTCCAGTTTTATGCGGAGTACGTCAGCGTCGACTTCGGCGAGTGGGACGAACCGCACGTCAAGGGGCCAGGACTGTACTTCGCGGTCGTCGCCGACAGGGAATTCGGGGCGTACGCCGACCCCATGGGCGACAATCGGTGGCCAAAAGACCGGTGCACCTCGGTCTTCGACGAGGATGAATTCGTCGCAGCGACCCAGTCGGTGAGCGTCAACCAAGACGGTGGGGTCGTCGTCGCCGTCGACGGGGAAGTCGAAGCACAGATGGTTCGGTTCCGCGACCTCGGGACACGACGCGAGGAGGTCGACCTCGTCGACGACGTGGGGTACGAGCCCTGGATGGGGTCGCGTCACATGAGCGCTATCGAGACTTCGGTGCGCCCAGAGGTGGTCGCGACGGTGACGTTGAGCGAAGAGACCGGCCGCGTGAGCGTCTTTCGCGACGGCAAAGCCGACTCCGTCACCCGTGAGTCGATCGGTGGTGCCTGGCGTACCGAGTGAGTACACAACACATCGGGTGGATGCTCAACGCATCGGGTACAGTTATACCATCCCCGAGACAACGGCGACCCATGTACGACGACGTGTTGATCCCGACCGACGGGAGCGAGGCCGTCGACCGAGCGCTCGACCACGCGATACCACTCGCCAGTGACCACGACGCGACGGTCCACGCCCTCTACGTCGTGGACGGCCGGGTGCTCGCAGCGAACTCCGGAGACCTGCGTGAGGCGGTGGCCGCGGACTTACGCTCACAGGGTGACACGGCCGTACAGGCGGTCGCCGACCGTGCTGGAGCAGCCGGCCTCGACGTCGAAACGACCGTCACGTCACACAGGGTACGCCAGACACCGAGATCGTCGCGTACGCCGCGTCGAACGACGTCGACCTCGTCGTGTTGAGTCCGACGGGCAAGTCACCGCGCGAACGGATCCAGTCGCTCGGGAGCGTCTCCGACCGGGTGGCGGACGACGCAACCGTTCCGGTGCTCCTCATCAAGTGACCCGCAGCGAGTCGATGCGACTCACGGTCCTCGGCAGCGGGAGCGCGATGCCCACGCCGGGACGGGCGCAGTCGGGGTACCTGCTCGAGGCGTACGACTCGGACGCCGACACAGACCGCGCGCTGCTCGTCGACTGCGGAAGCGGCGTGCTCGGCCGTCTCGCCGAGACGAACGTCGGCTACGAGGGCGTCTCGACCGTGCTCGTAACTCACCACCACCTCGACCACGTCGCGTCGCTGCTCCCGCTCGTGAAAGCGCGGTGGCTCGCCGGTGAGACGCACCTCGAGGTGATCGGGCCGACGGGGACGAAAGCGCTCGTCGACGGACTGCTCGACGTCCACGACTACCTCGACGGCCGGATCGATCTCGCGATCCGGGAGGTGCCAGTCGGACGCCCGTTCACCGCCGGCGGGTTCGGCGTCGTCGGGCACGAGACGCGTCACTCGATGCCGTGTCTCGCGTATCGCGTCTCGCCGCCGGACCATTCGACCGAGCCTGCGACGGGACCGGTGACGCTCTCGGGCGATACCGAGGCGTTCGCCGGGCTCGCACGATTCGCCGACGGCAGCGACCTGCTCGTCCACGATTGTTCGTTCCCCGACGACGTCGACGTCTCGAATCACCCGACGCCGACCGCTCTCGGTGCGTCGCTCGCGGGCGTCGACGTCGACACGCTCGTGTGCTCGCACCTGTATCCCCACGCGACCGGGCGCGAAGAAGCGATGGCCGCGAGCGTGCGTGCCGCCGGCTTCGACGGGACAGTTCGGTTCGCCACCGACGGTCTCACCGTGTCGGTGTGACCGGTCTGTGTGCGGTACGAGCCACGACCCGTGTCGTGCGGTGCAGACGGCTCGCCCGCTGGGCGCATGGCCGGTCACTCGCGGGCGAGACGTAACTCCGAGTGGTTTCGTCCTCCGGGTGTCGAACCGGATGTTTAATAGATCACAGGCGGAGTTCGGGGTATGACCGAGCCGCTCTCTGACGACTTCGGGCGGGAGGTGACGGGCGTGCGAGTGTCGCTTACCGACCGGTGTAACTTCGACTGTGTCTACTGTCACAACGAGGGTCTCGGCGACACGCGCGGGCCGATGGATCCGAGCGACGACGAGATGGACGCGGACGACGTCGTCCGGTTTCTCGAGGTCGTCGAGGGGTACGGCGTCGAGAAGGTGAAGTTCACCGGCGGCGAGCCGATGTTGCGGCGGGACCTCGAAGAGATACTCGAGCGCACGCCGGACTCGATGGAGGTGTCGATGACGACGAACGGCACCTTCTTACCCGGGCGTGCGGCGGACCTGCGGGCGGCCGGGCTCGACCGCGTCAACGTCTCACAGGACGCGCTCGACCCTGAGGACTTCGCGGCGGTGACGAAATCCGGTGCGTACGAGACGGTGCTCGAGGGTGTCAGAGCCGCCGTCGACGCCGGGCTCGATCCGGTGAAGCTCAACATGGTGGTGTTCACCCACACGGCGGGATACGTCGAAGAGATGGTGGACCACGTCGCCGAGAACGAGGGGCTGCAGCTCCAGCTCATCGAGTACATGCCGGAGCTCACCGGCAAGCCGGAGTGGAACATCGACATTGAGCGGGTCCACGACTGGCTCGCGGAGATCGCCGACCGGGTCGAACACCGGGAGATGCACGACCGGCGGCGGTACTACGTCGGCGAGGAGGCACCCGGCGAGGGTGGCGGCATGGTCGAGATCGTCGATCCCGTCGAGAACGAGTCGTTCTGTGCGAACTGTGGCCGCGTTCGGGTGACACACGAGGGGTACCTGAAGGGGTGTCTCAACCGTAACGACGACCTCCGGTCGATGGGCGAGATGACGCGTGCGGAGATCGCCGAGGCGTTCGAGGCGGTCGTGGCAAACCGGGTTCCGTACTACGGTGAGTACTTGATAAAAAACGAGGAGGGTGCATACGAGCTCAACGAGAAGTATCTCGGAACGCCGACGATCGCCGACTGAGCCGCGACGGCCGTGGTGATCGTCGTACAGACAGAACGCGTGGGCTAGTGACGTCCTCGCCCGGCGTGAACGACGGGCTTCGCTCGCTGGTTACCGACAGCCCGATTCAACGTGGTCACACCTTCCCGGGCCGATTGTATGCGTGTGAGAGTGGTCGTGCAGATGAGCTGACTCTGCGACACCCGGGCACCCTTTGGGCCACACCCTCTCGGGGCGATTCCGTACGCCTGTGGCAGTGACTATGTGACCGAGACGCCTCGTGACATCCGGGCATTAGTTACCGCCACACCCTCCCGGGCCGATTCGCTCGTCGCCTGCGGCGATTCGCTCATCCCTCGCACGCGCTCTCGAGGTCGCTTTTGGCGACCTCGCGAGGCGCGCGCCGGAGTGGGATGCCAGGATCTCATCGGTGGCGGTGTGGGTGGGGGCTTCATCTCGGGTGGCGTCGGTCTCACGCCGACCGACCGCGGTAGTACCGCGCGAGGTCGATCAGGAGCTTACAGGTGACGGCGAAGAAGACGAGCGGGCCGCTTGCGGCACCCTCGATGCTGACTGCTCTCCCGTCTGCGAATTCGTACGCGACTAGGAGCACGAACACGCCGACGCCAGCGAGTAGAAACCCCTGCCAGAAGATGCCCGTGACCGCACCCCAGGCCGAGGTGTCGCGGTAGCCACCACGCAGGAAGTACGTGATCAGCGTTTGACCGCCCTCGCTCACGAAGACCACCCCGGTGCCGGTGAGCACCCACGTCGGGGTGTCGGTCGCGTTCGTCGCGGCGACAACCGGGCCGGCGACGACCGCGCCGTAGCCGAGCCACACCACCGCGAGCATCGGAACGATCACCACGAGCGCGGGAATCGTCCCGAGGTAGACCCCGACGTCGGTCCGTGGGATCCGGATCCGCCGCGCCCGCCACGAACGCCCCGAGGCGGACGTCTCGTCGCGTTCGTCC
>Ga0209917_1000312_pt1 | contig 20305 bp, 20 predicted proteins | sample SalPon2_C_H2O_MG_FD_185710 | JGI IMG/M metagenome (GOLD analysis project Ga0209917, IMG submission 185710) | Salt pond water microbial communities from South San Francisco under conditions of wetland restoration - Salt Pond MetaG R2_C_H2O_MG... | ecosystem: Environmental > Aquatic > Non-marine... | reverse complement strand
CGCCTCCGACCTCGGCGCAGACACCGCGGAGGTCAAAGCGGACCTCGAGAACCTCCTCGAGTACAGCGTACCCCTCGACGAGGCGGTACAGAGCGTGCGACGAAAACACGGCGGCGGCGACGGCGGGACCGGCGCGACGCCGACGTCGGTCGACCTCGCGGAGATCACCACCGACCACGGGAACGTCACCGTCACCGTGCGCGTGCTCACCCGGGGGACCCGCTCGATACGCTATCAGGGCGACGACCTCACGATCCACGAGGGCGAGCTCGCAGACGAGACGGGGACGATAGATTACACCGCCTGGCAGGACTTCGGCTTCGAGCCCGGCGACTCGTTGACGATCGGCAACGCCGGCATTCGCGAGTGGGAAGGGGCCCCCGAGCTCAACCTCAACGAGTCGACGACGGTCGCGATCGCGGACGAGCCGGTCGCGGTCGACCAGTCGGTCGGCGGTGACCGTGACCTCGTCGAGATCGACGCTGGCGACCGTGGACGGACCGTCGAGGTTCGCGTACTCGAGGTGGACGAGAAGACGATCTCCGGGCGCGACGGCGAAACCGACATCCTCGAGGGCGTTCTCGGCGACGAGACCGGCAAACTGCCGTTTACCGACTGGGATCCGACGCCGGCACTCGAAGCGGGCGCAGACGTCCGAATCGAAGACGTTTACGCGCGGGAGTTTCGCGGCGTTCCCTCGATCAACCTCACGCGATTCTCGACGGTGACGCCGCTTTCGGAGTCGATTGCGGTCACGAACGAGGCACCACACCACTCGATCGCCGCGGCGGTCGACACCGGTGGAATCTTCGACGTCACGGTGACTGGGACGGTACTCGAGGTGCGTGACGGCTCGGGGCTCATCGAGCGCTGTCCGAAGTGCGGCCGTGTGATCCAGAACGGCCAGTGCCGGAGCCACGGCGCGGTCGACGGCGAAGACGACCTCCGCGTGAAAGCGATCTTCGACGACGGTACCGACACGGTCACCGTCGTGCTCGACGACGAGCTGACCGCGGACGTGTACGGCGGGGGACTCGATGACGCGCTCGCGGCCGCCACGGAGGCGATGGACAAAGACGTAGTCGCGGAGTCGATCGCGGCCGACCTGGTCGGTCGGACGTACACGGTTCGGGGGAGTCTCTCCGTCGACGAGTACGGCGCCACGCTCGATGCGACCGACTTCGAGCCGGCGGCGGAGGACCCGGCTGCGGCCGCTCGGGCCGCGCTCGCGGAGGTGCGCGAATGAGTGACGACGGGCCGGGGACGCGCGAGGTGGCCCATCGGGTGTTCGCCGCGGAGTTCGACGACGCCTCGCTGTCGTACTCCGAGAGCGACGAGGAGCGCGCGCCGAACTACGTAGTGACGCCCACCGGCGCGCGGGTCAATCGCCTGTTCGTCGCGGGCGTGCTCACGGAGGTCGAGCGCGTCAACGACGAGACGAGCCGCGGCCGCGTCGTCGACCCCTCAGGCGCGTTCGTCACGTACGCGGGCCAGTACCAACCGGACGAGCAGGCGTTCCTCTCGCGGACGGAGCCGCCGGCGTTCATCGCGCTGACCGGGAAGGCGCGGACGTTCGAGCCGGAAGACGGCGATCGGGTGTTCACGTCTGTGCGGCCCGAGCGGCTGAGCGAGGTCGACGCGGCGACGCGCGACCGGTGGGTCGTCTCGGCGGCCGAGACGACGCTCGACCGGCTCGCGGTAGTCGAGCGCGCGCTCGAATCCTCGCTCCGGGGCGACGACCTCCGAGACGCACTCGCAGCGGGTGGCGCGCCGGCGGCGCTCGCGGCCGGGATTCCGCTGGCGTTCGACCACTACGGCACCGGCTCGGCGTACGTGGAGGCGGTCCGCCAGCTCGCGGTGGACGCACTGGAGCTCGTTGCCGGCGAGCGCGACGACGTCCGAGCCCCGTCTATCGAGCCCGACGCGGCCGGTGCGGTCGAGATCGGACCGCTCCCGGAGACCGACGTCCGGATCGTCGCTGACGCTACAGCAGTCGACCAGGCCGAGACGGAGGCTTCAGTTGAGCCCGACGTCAGCGTGGACGATGCCGAATCTGTCGGCGAGTCTGGTGTCGGTGTCGCGGCCGCTGTGACCGGGTCCGAGACTGGAGCTTCAGAGAGCGAGTCTGAGTCGACGGCTCCTGCGACTGACCTCGAGATGGACGCTGCTGCTACCGAGGAGACTGAGGACGACACCGAAGCCGAGGGCGTCGGAGGCGACGCCATCGAAGCCGACAGTGTCGGAAACGACGCTACTGAATCTGACGACGCCACTGGGACGGACGACTCGGCGCCTGTGTCGTCGACGACGACCGACGCCGGTAGCGTCGACACGATGGCGACAGATTCCGCCGAGCGCCACGACGACCTCGACGACCTCGGAGACTTCGATGCGGCGGTCGACGACGAGTCGACGGCCGGTGAGGGGACGCCGACGGAGGCGTCGGAGACGGGCGACGACGAGCTGTTCCAGCTTGACGACGACGAGCGCGAGGAAATCGAAGCGGAGTTTGGCACCGACTTCACGACCGGCGCGGAGGTCGACGAGCCTGGTGCCGCCGACATCGACGTCCCAGGCCCAGACGAGTTCGAGGACGCCGAGGCGAGCGCGACGAACGCAGAGTCCGCCGCAGGCGACTTGGATGCGGACACGTCGTCGCCTACCAGTACGGACACGAACACCGATTCGATCGCGACCAACACTGAGGACACGGATGCCGATTCGACTACGACCGACACTGAGGACACGGACGCCGATTCGGACGCGGGTGAAGCTGCAGAAGACGGCGCGCCGTCAATCGACCTCGAAGACGCGGTCGTCGATACGATGTCGTCGCTCGATGACGGCGACGGGGCCGACCGCGAGGCGGTCGTCGAGCAGGTCGTCTCCGAGCATGGAGCCGACCCGGATGCGGTCGAGGACGCGGTTCAGGACGCGCTGATGAGTGGCAAGTGTTACGAGCCGGGTGAGGGCGTGCTCAAAGCCATCTGATGGCACGGGTCGAACCCGTCGTCGGCGAGCCGGCCGCAGTCGCCGACCTCGGTGACGAACGAACACTGCTCGTCGCGGACGTCCACGCCGGCATCGAGGCAGGTCTCCGGTACGAGCGCGGCGTCGAACTCGCCGACGGAGCCGACGAGCGCCGCAGTCGACTCCTGGAGCTCATCGCGGCGACGACGCCCGACCGGGTCGTCGTCCTCGGTGACCTCGTCCACCGCATCGGCGCGCCGGACGGCGACGAACAGGAAGAACTCGAGGCGCTCGTCGCGGCGGTCACCGAGCGCGTCCCGCTGACGCTCGTCGAGGGGAACCACGACGCGGGCGTCGCGGAGGCGGTCGCCTCGGCTATCGACGTGGTCGACCCGCGGGGTGGGATACTCGGCGGAGACGACGCGTCGCGGGGCGTCTCGATCGGCGTCCTCCACGGTCACACCTGGCCCGACCCGGCGCTGTGGCAGGCAGACGTGATCTGCGTCGGTCACGAACACCCGCAGGTTCGGCTCGAAGATGCGGTCGGTGGGTCACGGACGGCCCGCGCGTGGCTCCGCGGGCCGCTGTTGCCCGCAGCGTTCGCGGGGAGTGGTGACGAGGCGGAATCTGATGAGGCGGACGTTGGCAGGTCGTTCGCCGGTGATCCGCCGGAGCTTGTGGTGTTCCCGGCGTTCAACGAACGCTCCGGCGGGACCTGGATCAACGTCGCTGGCGACGATTTTCTCGCGCCGTTCCTCCCGGACGGACTCGCGGCGGGCGACGCGTACTTACTCGACGGGACGCGGCTCGGCGACTTTCGATCGGTCTGAGCGGTAGCTGGAGCAGACGGGTCGTGGCGATCACTCGACCGTATCGTCCGACAGCGACCAGTCGTCTTCGGCTCCGGTCGCCCGCTCGTCTGCTGGCAGGCGACCGTGTCGATACAGCGACTCCAGGCTCTCGAGGGTGTGGGCCACGTCGTACGATTCGACTGCCGCCCGGGTGTCTCGTTCGGTCGTGAGACACGACTCGATGGCCTCGGCCATCGCCTCGAGGTCGCCGTGGGCGTACCGTGCGCCGTTTTCTGAGGCGATGGTCTGGTCGAACGGCGGGACGTCGGCCGCAACGACGGGCGTCCCGCAGGCGTTCGCTTCGAGCGTCGACAATCCGAGGGTGTCGCCCGTCGAGGCGGTGACGAAGACGTCGAGCGACGAGTAGAACGTCGGGAGGTCTTGGCGTGCAAGAAAATCACGGAGCTCGACGTTCGCGGGCGCCTCGCGTTCGAGCCGGTCGCGTCGGGGTCCTTCTCCGACCACGACGAACCGGTACTCGTCGAGCCGCTCTGCGACCTGGAGGACGTGTTCGACGTGTTTTTCCAGACTGAGCCGGCCGCTGTAGCCGATCACGGTCTCTTCGGGGTACCAGTCGGTCCCCGTCGGCTCGAAGAAGTCCGTGTCGATGCCGACGGGCAGGGGAACGTGTTCGACGTCGCGGTCGATCCGCGCGGTCGAGGCGGTCACCACGTCGAAGCTCGCGAGCAACGCGGTCTCGAGCGGAACGTACAATCGTGCGAGCGCGCCCGCGACCGCCTCACGGCCGACGCTCTGCTCGAAGTACTCCTCGATCGGGGTGTGGTGCGTGTAGATCGCGGGGAGGTCATTCGCACGTGCGTAGTAGCGGCCGAGCAGGCCGACCGGCGCGGGGCCGTGACAGTGAACGACGTCGAGGTCGGGCAGCGACGACGGCCGGCGGAGCGTCGGGACGCGGTACCCCGGGTAGAACGGGTTCGGCAGCGACCGGACGGGGAGTTCGCGCGGGCCCGGATCGTAGTCGCCGTCCGGGTAGACGACGAACACCTCGTGGCCCCGGGCTTCGAGCTCCGCCCGCCAGAGGTCGATAGTGTAGGTGACGCCGTCGATCCCTGGGAAGTAGCTGTCGGTGAAAAACCCGATCCGCACTCACACCACCTCCGCGTAGAGGTCGGCGTAGTCGTCTGCGAGCGTCTCGAGCGCGAACGCCTCGCTGCGGGCGGCCGCGTTCGCGCCGAGTCGATCGCGTAACGCCGGGTCGGTGAGCGCGTCGAGCGCCTCGAGGACGGCCGCGACGTCGGCGTTGGCGTCGACCTTCAGACATTCCTCCCCGTCTTCGAGCCACGCGAACGGCTCGATGTCGCGAACGAGCGCAGGGGTGCCGGCGGCCATCGCCTCGAGGAGCGCTATCCCCTCGTTCTCTTCGTGGGTCGGGAACAGAAAGATGTCGCCGGCGGCGTACGCGCCGCGGATGTCCTCGACGTAGCCCGTAAAGGTGCAGTTGTCGGGGGCGTCATCGATGAGCCGGGTGGTCTCACGGCCCTTCAGCGAGCGGTCGAGCGGGCCGAACCACGCGAAGTCGAGGTCGGGGCGGCGACGGGCGGCCTCCACGAACGTCTCGAGACCCTTGCGTTTGATCACGTGGCCGACGAGAAAGACGACGGGCGGGGAGAGGTCGTAGCGATCGAGGTACTCGTCGCGCAGCGCGTCGGCACCGGCGAGTTTCTCGTGGTCGACTCCGTTCGAGATGACGCGGGTCGGGACGTCGGTGTAGTCGGCTATCACCCCACGGTTGTACGACGACGGACAGACCAGCGCGTCGGCGTGGCCGTACGCCCACTCGAGGTACGGGCGAAGCGGGCGCGCGAGTGCGTTCGTGAACCGGAAGCTGTCGCCGAAGTCTTCGGCTGTCACGTGTGTGTTCGCGACGACCGGAATATCCCGTGCGGCCGCGCGCTTTGCGTACCACACCGAACGCGGGCCCACGAGGTTACAGTGCAAGACGTCGGCGTCGAGCGTCGGCTCGGTGGTGTAGGCGATATCGAGGTGGTCGAGCATCGTCCGTTGGTGGGCGACCGACTCGCGGATCCCACCGGTGACGTGATCGTCGAACTCCAGGTAGTGGCTGACTCTCATCGCGGTCTCATCGGCTCACGCCACGTCGAGCCACGGCACCTCCACGAGTGGGGGGATGTGCGTCTCGATGTGGTGTTCCCAGACGCCCTCTTCGCCGAACGCCTCGCCGTGGTCGGCGGTGACGACGACGTCGCCGTCGAGCTCGTCGACGAGGTCGGCTATCGACTCGAGTGCGATACGAAGGTTTTCTTCGTACAGCTCCAAGGCGGCGACGCGGGTGCCGTTCGAGAGCAGCTCTTTGGGATCGAGTTCCAACCAGAGTCCCGCCTTCTGGGCCATCTCGCTGTCTTCGAGGCGAGACTCGATCTTCGGGCGGATGGTGTCAGAGAGGGCAGCGAGCGTGCCGCCCGCCTCGTCGTCCTCGTCTGCGGCCTCGCCTTGGGCTTTGATCCCCTTTTGAATCTGTGTGAGCTTTCCGCCGGAGCCGTAGGAGAGATACGGGGCGTGTGGCTGCATGTAGTGGAGGACGGTGCGGTCGGCGCGGGCGACGGCGGCGGACTCCTCACGAAACGCGGCTTCGATACCAGACGGTGGGACGGTTCCGAGGTCGTCGTCCCAGTGGGTCTGCCAGACGTCGAAGATGTCGGAGATGTGGTCGCTTGCGGTCCACTCGTAGTCACAGCTCGCGCCCCACTTGAGCTCGTTGAGGGGGATCCCGAGGTCGTTGATGAACGGGTTCCCGGAGAAGTACGCGATGTCGTGGTCGCCGGTGAACGTCTTCGAGGCCCACTCGGGCGTCGACGAGCCGACGCTCTGGCGCTTCTCGAGGGTGCCGTCGAGGTACTCGTCGTAGACGTCGCGGAAGACGTCGTACCGGCAGGCGTCTAACACGAGACAGTAGTCCCAGTCGGACTCGAGAAAGCGGTGGTCGGTCATCCGTTGTAGATGCGTTTTCTATGGACCGTTGTATGTGTATCGAAGTCCCCGAGACGTCGAATTAGCCGGACGTGTGGCCGGCGACCGTGTGCGTGCACCGGCCCGTGGGACCCGGAGATGGTGTTTAGCCACGCCCTCGCGGGCCGATTCGATACGCCTGCGGTGGGTCGGTGAACGAGACGATCCGTGACAGCCGGACACCAGTTCCCGCCACCCCCTCCCCAGCCGATTCGCGAGTCGCCGGCGGGCGACTCGCTCATCCCTCGCACGCGCTCCCGAGGCCGCCTTCGGCGACCTCTGAAGGCGCGCGCCACCGCGATGCCGGGTGGTCGGGGTGTTGCACAGAGCGGGTGATGGCGTCGTTTGTCGGTTGTCTGTCGGTTGTGTATTAGTTTTATGTCAGTCGTTTGTAGCTACTGGGTCCGGGCGGTACGCCTCACTTATCCGCTTCCACCGGCCAGACCGGAAGCGCCAGTAGTTGATCGACGCGGGGATCGACGTCTCGGCGAGGAACGCGAGGTAGAGCCCCCACAGCCCGAGGGCGGTCGTCGCCCCGAGGTACGCGAGCGGAATAGCGACGAGGAACATCCCGACGAACTGACTCGCGAACGGAACGGTGGTGTCGCCGGCAGCGTCGAGCGGTCCCGCAGCACCCCCGGAGACGCCCTGCAAGACGACCGCGACACACGCCGCGTAGACGAGGTCTACCGCGATCGGTACCTCCGGTCCCGTCGGATCCTCGACGAACAGAGCCACGATGTCGGGCGCGACGACGGCGACGAGTCCGGCGCTCACGAGATACGTCCCGACGGAGAACCGAATGATGTCGCGGGCGTACGCCTCGGCTTCGGCCGGGTCCTCGGAGCCGAGCGCCTGCCCGACGAGACTCGATGACGCCAGCCCGAATCCCCAGCCGGGCGTGTTCATGATGCCCCAGATCCGGCGGGCGATCACGAACGCAGCCACGGTCGTCTCCCCGAAGATATCGAGCACGAACAACATCGGGAACTCCGCGGCGACCCAGACGAGGTTGCGTGCGCCGACCGCGAGGCCGATCTCGACGAGATCAGAGAGCATCTCACGGCTCAGATACGACCCGAACGGGTCTATCGTCACCGGGAACGCGCCGAGCACGGGGAGTCGTCCCCGCGCGATACCGAGCGCGAACGCGGTCGTGACCGCGAGGTTCGAAAAGACGGTCCCGAGCGCAGCGCCTTCGACACCCCACCCCACCCCGAAGATGAACCCCGCGTTCAACGCGACGTTCGCAACCGCCCCGCCAGCCCGGAGCTGCATCGCGGTGTACGCGTCGTCACAGCCGACGAGTACCCGACTGGCGACGAGGTTGAGTCCGGCGAACGGGACTCCGAACCCGACGATTCGCAGGTAGTCGGCGCCGTAGGCGATCGCCCGCTCGTTGCTGGAGAGCAGCGAGATGAGCTCGTGGGGGACGAAATAAAAGACGGCCGTCACGGGGAGGCTGGCGACGACCACGAGGAGGACGCCCGCACGGACGGCGTCTCCGAGCTCCCCGAACGACTCGGCCCCGTAACGCTGGGAGACGAGTGCGATCGTGCCTCCGGCGGCACCCCCGCCGATCGCGAACGCGATCCCCCAGAACGGCCCGGCGAACCCGACGCCGGCGACCGCGCTGGTACCGATAGCGACCCCGACCATCGCGACGTCGACCGCGTTCTTCGACATCCGGGCGATGCCGGTGACGATCCGCGGCCACGCCAGATCCGTTGTCCGGACCACCCGGTGGCGGTCGATGACGCCGAGTCGAGCCAGCAGCAGACCCACGGCGAGTACGACGAGGCGAATCGGATTCGGAACGGAGACCACTGAACCGGTAGAGCTATCGCCCACGTATCAAAGGCGTTTGCTCACGCGGCGGTCGTTTCCGGATCGGCTGGGCGACCGTCCCCCGAGACGCGCGGCTCACGCACCAGAGACGAGGTACACCGAGACGACGGCGAAACCGATCCCGAGTGCCTTCCGGGTGGAGAAGCTCTCACCGAGCAGCACCACTCCGATGAGCGAAGAGAAGACGAGAAACAGCGCGAAGATCGGTGTCACGACGCTCACCGGGCCGAGCGAGAGCGCCCGATACAGCGCGAGAATCCCGACCGCGAGGAAGACGCCGGCGACGAGGACGTACGACAGCTTCGGCGAGCTCAGGTGGGTGCTGAATCCTTGATCGGTGTACCACACGACGGAGACGGCGATCCCGATGAGCAGCGCGTTGGAGACGATGACGGCGACGTCACTCGGAACGGCGTCTGGGCCGGTAGTCGCGAGCCGCATGAGCGGCGACACGAACGTGTACGCGGCCATCGCCAGGACCGCGTACGGAAGGTAACTAACGTCCATGCCGGTCGTTTCGGTGGAGCAGGCAAGTGTGTGCCGACATCGCGGCGCGGCCGGCGACCGCGTGTGAGCGTCACCGCCGCCGAGTCACGCCGGCTTCAGTACGTTTTTGCGTCGAGCCGTCGATCCACCACGTATGGAGTCTACCGTCGATCACGTCATGATGCGCGTCGAAGACCTCGAGGAGAGCCTCGAGTGGTACCAAACGCACCTCGGCTACGAGGAGAAGGGCCGGTGGGAGGCCGACACGTTCACCAACGTGTTCCTCGGTCCGGAGGCCGTCCACGAGTCCGGCGCACTGCTGGAGCTCACGTACAACCACGACGACCGGGAGTACACGATGGGTGACGCCTGGGGCCACATCGCAGTTCGCGTACCGGAAGACGAGCTCCAGTCGTCGTACGACGAACTGCTCGCGGGCGGCGTGGAAGACTACCGCGATCCCGAGTCGTGTAACAACCGGTACGCGTTCGTCAAAGACCCCGACGGCCACGAGGTCGAGATCGTAAAGCGCGACCACGGCGCGAAGTGGAGTCTCGATCACACCATGATACGGGTCGAAGACGCAGACGAGGCACTCGGCTACTGGAGCCGAAAGTTCGAGTACGACGAGGTGGGCCGGTGGGAGTCCGACACGTTCGCGAACTACTTCGTCGAGCCTGCGGCCGTTCCCGACGAGGCGATGTCGATCGAGCTCACCTACAACTACGACGGGCGCAGCTACACGATGGGTGACGCCTGGGGCCACCTTGCCCTCGCCGTCGACGACCTCGATGACGCCTGGGAGACGCTGATGGAACGTGAAGCGCCTGATTACCGCGACCCCGAGTCGTGTGACAACCGCTACGCGTTCACCACGGATCCCGACGGCCACGAGGTCGAGATCGTCACGGAGTAGCTGACGGTCAGACCGCAGCGACTCCGACGACCACGCGTCACTCGGCGTCTTCTTCGATCAGCTGAAACACGACGACGCGGTCGGGCGTTCCGTCCCGCGTCTCGACGTCGACCGAGACCCGCGTACCCACGTCGACGTCGGCACCGTCGTCGAGACGGCCGTTCTCACCACCGCCGACGGTTCCCGGGTCGACGCCACGGAGCACACCGGTCAGCCGCACCGGACCGAACGACGCGATCGCGGTCACGTACGGAGCGTCACCGGCGAACGACGGCGCTGGGACGTGGACCACGGAGAACGTCTTCAGGGTACCCGTCTCCGGCAGTGGCTCGCGCGACAGCGCCGTCGCTCCACACGCCGGACACACCCGGCGCGGCGGAAGCGATCCGTGCCCCTCCGGACACACGAGCGCGTGTCCATCCCCGTCTCGGAGCGCGTCGAGCCACTCGTCGTACCCTTCCTTGCGGTCGCTCATCGGGCCACCTCAAGCACGTGAACGACCGCACTCGCGACCGTGCCGCCGGCGTTGTGTGCGACCCCGACCCGCGCGTCCGGGACGTGCTCGCTGTTCGGGTGGTCACCGCGCAACAGCCGGGTCACCTCGACGATCTGTGAGCCACCGGTCGCACCGACGGGGTGTCCCTTCGCTTTGAGTCCACCAGAGAGGTTCACCGGGGTGTCGCCGTCGGCGGTCGTCACTCCGTCGCGGGCGGCGGCGACGCCGGCACCTGGCTCGACCAGGCCGAGCGACTCGATTGCAAGCACCTCTGCGATGGTGAAACAGTCGTGAACCTCCGCGAGGTCGACGTCGTCGGGCTCGATCCCAGCGGCGTCGTACGCCGTCTCTGCTGCGGCGACCGCGGCTGGCGTTCGCGTGAGATCCGTTCGGTCCGCGAGCGCCATCCGGTCCGATCCCTGGCCGGCTCCGGTGACGGCTACCGGCGCGTCGACGTCGTTGTCAGCGGCGTACGACGCCGAGACGAACACGATAGCGCTCGCCCCGTCGGTGATCGGACAGGCGTCGTAGAGGTGAAGCGGATCGGCCACTGGCGGAGCGTCGAGCGCGTCTCGTATAGAGATTGGCTCACGGAACTGCGCGTACTCGTTTGGGACCGCGTTCGCGTGATTCTTCGCGGCGACGTGTGCGAGATCGCGTCGGGTGCCGCCGTGTTCCTCGAAGTACGCACGAGCCAGAAGCGCGTACGCGCCCGGGAACGTCACGCCGGCGCGCGCCTCGAAGAGGTCGTCGGCGGCCATCGCAAGGCCCTCCGTCACCGCCGGCGTCTCGAGGTTCGTCATCCGCTCCATCCCCCCCGCGAGGACGACGTCGGCGTCCCCCGCCCGAATCGTTCGGACTGCCTCCCGCACCGCGACCCCGGCGGACGCACACGCCGATTCGTAGCGCGTGGCAGGCGCGCGTACCCCCGCGGCTTCGGCCATCAACGGCGCTTGATGTCCCTGCCGTTCTGCGAGCGTCCCGATGAAGTTGCCGTAGTTGAGCCGTGTCACGTCTGCGCGGGGGACGGCTGCGTCGGCGAACGCCCGCTCGGCCGCCGTCGCGAAGAGCTCCCGGCCGGTTCGGTCCGGGTGCGAGCCGAACCGCGTGAGTCCGACGCCGGCGACGCGTACCTCGGTCATACACGATCGATGACCGTGGACCCGATTTAGCTCTGCCGAAACCCGAACCTCCTCGAGAGCCGACTCACCCGATGTACCGCAGGTCGTCGTCAGGGAGAGCCGGACCGTCTTGCATTTCTTGGATCTTCCCGACGACCTCTTCCATCTCCTCGGCGCGGTCTTCGAGCGACTCGTACGCGAGGTCGAATTCGAGCAGCGTCGAGAGCGACTCGAGGACCGCCCGGGCGCTCTTGGGATCGACGAGGTACCCGCTCGTCTCGCCCATCAAACACGCCGCTTCGAAGCCGCGACGGGCGCCGAGTCCGAGCACGAGTCCGGAGACGCCGACGATCCCGCCGGCAGGCTCGTCGGTTCGAAACTCGACGTCGGCCTCGCGGAGCTCCGCGGAGAGCGTATCGTCTGACACCGCGCCGAGGACGGTGTACTCCTCGACGAACTCGCCAGTCGGCACACCACCGAGCGCAAACGCGCGGGTCGCTCCGAACGACTCGGCGACGTCGAGGAACGTCGACGTCAGCCGGTAGTGGCCCTCGTTCGACCCTGCCTGGTGGTCCCCGGTCAACACGAGGAGGTCCGATCCCCCGGTTTCGACCGCGTGAAACTCCGCACACGTGAGCGATGCGACCCCGTCGTCGCCCTCGACGCTCACTTGCGGTGGGAACTCGGTCGAGTACACCCGGCACACCAGCTCGCTGTTACACTCTTCGAGCAGGTGCTCTGCGGCGAGCTTCCCCACGTGCCCGACGCCTGGGAGCCCCTCGATGAGCACCGGCTCCGTGAGTGTCGGCGTCGCCACCTCGTCGATCTCGATGTCTTCCATACCGCGTCCGTCTGGTCGGCGGTCACAAGAGCGTGGCTATTCGGACGTTCCTCACTCGCGCGGTCGGCCGTCACTCGGGGGCGTCTGAACGCGCCCGACGACGGTACTTCCCGTACCGATCCGTCGGGTCGAAGGGTGCAGGTGCGCTGTTTTCGGCCGGTGCACCACAGATCGGACAGGTATCGGCGAGCGTGTACACCGGTCGGTCGTGAACGGTCTCCCACGTCGAGCACACACGAATGTCGGATCGCATCGGGCGTTTCAGTACCCGCGTTACTCGTCGTCTTCGCGGCGCTCACGGTGGAACGCGCCCGTTCCCCCCGCAGCGGCTATCGTCTCACGGGCGCGTTCTGCGGCCGCCTCGAGCTGGGCTTCGGCCGTCTTGTAGTCGGGCGCTCGGACCGTGATTCGGTACTCCGGTGAGCCGACGTACGCCACGTCGAGGTCGACGCCGTCGGGTATCTCGCCGTTCCCCCCGGCTGCCTCGAGAGCCTCGCGCACGTCGTCGACGCCCGCAGCAGCGGTCGACTCGAGGTCGACGTACCCCGTCACGTCGACGTACGGCACCGACACGTTCTCGCGAGCCGCGGCGACGATCGACTCGACTGCGTCTGCGTCGACGTCGGCGTCCTCGAGCGCCTCGTCTCCACGAATCGCCGCCGCCTCGAAGGCGTCGTACAGCGAGTCGTACTCGCGCAACAGGGCGTTCGCGATCGCGGTGTAGCGGTCGTCGTCGACGTCCTCACCGAGCGCGATGAGCATCCAGTTGTCGGCTTTTCGCTCGTTTTTCCAGTCCTGGATGGTCTCTTTGCGCTGGTGTTCGTTGACGTCTTTGATCGAGAGGTCGATCTGGTTCGACGACTCGTCGACCTCGAGCACCTTCGCGACGACCGTCTGCCCCTCGCGGACGTGGTCGCGGACGTTCTTTATCCAGCCGGACGCCACCTCGCTTATGTGACATAGGCCGCGCTTTTCTTCGTACTGGTCGAGGTCGACGAAGACGCCGAAGTCGGCGATCTCGTCGACGTCGCCGACCACGAGCTCACCGGGTTCGGGCCAGCCGCTGTACTTCATGAGTGGATGTGAGGCGGTTACCGTGCCTCGACGGTTTCGACGACGTCACCCTGCAGCTCGGCGTCCCCACCCGTAGGGGTCGCGAGCGTCGTGCCGCAGACGGCACACGATACGACGGACGCAGCCTTGCTGAAGACGACCTGTTCGTTCTCACAGTCCGCACAGACGACGCGGTAGAAGCTTCCTGCCATGCTCACTCCTGGAAGGTGAGTCGACCGGCGCGCCATCCTTCACGCATGTGCGCCTTCCCGCAGTCACCACAGCGGTACTTGAGGTGGGTCTTTTTCGTCGGCTTGTCGCCACCGGGCACCTTCGAGTACCCGCCGGCGTTCCCGATCGTCGCGAGGGCGCGGCGCCGCTGTCGGGCGTCACGCTTCATCCCGGTTGCGCGGCCCGAGCGAACCTTCTCGACCTCGTGCTCTTGATGAGAGTCACAGTGCGGGCAGTACGTATTGAATCGGCGTGGCATCTCCATAGATAACTACCTTGTCCCGCGGTTCGACGTCGACGGTTAAAACGAGTTTGGTCTGCGCCGGCCACGGGGTGCCGGGGGCGGTTCCGTCCCGCACAGCCGCGACGAGACGCCCGATCGCTACAGGGTGTAGTCGTGCTCGCCGGTCTCGGTCTCCAGAAATCCGGTCAGGAGGTCGATCGTGGCGGCGACGTCGTCGACGGCGGCCGTCTCGGTGACGGTGTGCAGATACCGCGTCGGAATCGATATTGCCCCGACAGGCTTTGCGCCGTGGGTGTTCTGGAAGCCCGCCGTGTCCGTCCCGCCGGCCGGGAGCACCTCGTGCTGGTGAGGGATGTCGCGTTCGGTGGCGACCGCAGTCAGGCGTCGATGGACCTTCGGATTCGTGATCACAGAGGAGTCTTTCAGCTTGATCGCCGTCCCCGCGCCGACCTCGGTCACCGCGTCCGCCGGCTCGCCGATCTGGGGAACGTCGTTGGCGACGGTGACGTCGAGGGCGATCGCCAGGTCGGGGTCGATGTCGACGCCGAGTGCGTGAGCCCCGCGGAGCCCGACCTCTTCCTGGACCGTCGCCGCGAAGTGAATCGTCACGGACGGGTCCTCGATCTGCCGGGCCGCCTCGAGCATCGCGAACAGACACACGCGGTCGTCGAGTGCTTTGCCGGTCACGCAGTCGCCCAGCTCGGTCAGCGTCTGGTCCAGCGTGACGAGGTCACCGACGCTCACCAGCTCTGTGACTGCCTCGGCGTCGCGCCCGAGGTCGATGTACACGTCGGCGACGTCGTCGTCGGCCTCGCGCTGCTCGTCGGTGAGCGTGTGTGGCGGCACCGATCCGATCACACCGGTGAGGTCTCCGTCCGCGGTGTGGATCGTCACGCGCTGGGCCCGGAGTACCCGCGCATCGAACCCGCCGAGCGGATCGACTTGGACGAACCCCTCGTCGGTGACGTGTCGAATCATGAATCCGATCTCGTCCATGTGTGCTGCTACCGCGACGCTGGTATCGCCCGACCCCTCGAGGGTGCCGACGACGTTTCCCATCGTGTCGGTCTGGACGCGGTCGACCGTTTCGTCGAGTTCGCGACGGACGATCTCGCGTACGTCGTCTTCGTAGCCGGGGACGCCACGGGCTTCGGTGAGTTCACGGAGCAGGTCGTCGTCGAACGGCGAATCCATACGCGATAGTACCGGTTCCACGACCAAAGTATCGCAGGATCCCGAACCCGACGTCGCGGCGAGCGAGCTCGCACGAGTCCGGTCGCAATCCTTTTGCGGGCGCTCTGGCCACGTGTGCACATGACAGAGGCCAAAACGAAGCTTCGTGAACAGTTTCTCGACGCGTTCGCCGGCGCAGACTTCCCCGTCGAAAGCCAGATGGATCTCGTTCCGGCGCTCCCGAACGGTCCGGCGACGCGATTCGAGGCGGGCGAGACGAGCTTCACGGCCATGGAACTCGCCACCAAACTCGCTGGTGAGCAGGAGTTTCCGTACGACAGCGTCGAGGCGCTCGTCGACGACGTGATGGCAGCCGTGGAGGCGAACGGCTTGATCTGACAGGCGGTGGGCGCTTGATGCATCTTCGAGGCGTGTACTCAACCCGTACTCGTGGTGTGATCGGCTCCGAGGGATTCATACTCCCAGCCACGGTACATCGGACGTGACCGTGGTTGGACCCGGTGGCTTTCCGCCGTGGGTGATCGCCGGCGTCGCGCTCGGAGCGACCGCCTCGCTCGGCGTCGCACTCGTCTTCTACTTCGGCAGCCGGCTCTCACCGCCCTCGGAGGAGCCGGAAGAGCACGGGTCTGGCGGAATCGGAGAACGCCGGCAGGCCGAGATACGGGCGTATCTGACGGCTATCGACGAGCGATTCCACGAAAACCACGCTATCGGCGGGGTCACCGTCCCGTTTTATCTTCCAGCGCATGACGTCGCGGTGACCTTCGACGCGCACGACTACTTCCGGCTCGACGACACAGACGTCTACGCAGTGTTGTGTGAACACGAGATGCCGGGCCGCGGTCTCGGTCGACGTCTCCCATTCGACGTGTCAGAACCGGACCGGGCGTCGTCTGCGGGTCGGACAGCACCGAATCGATCCGTTGCAGACGCCTTCGCCGAGCTCGGACTCCCTCCGAGCGCCGACCCCGACGCGGTGAGAGACGCCTATCGCGAGCGGGTGAAAGACGCTCATCCCGACCGCGGCGGCGACGAAGAGGCGTTCCGGCGGGTACAAGAGGCGTACGCCACGGCGAGCGACCACGCCGACGGGAGCCGACCGGAGCCCACCCGGGCCGGTGCGCGGACGACACGATCCGGGTTCGGTCGGTGACGGGTTTCACCGTCGCCGGGCGGGGAGTATACGTCGAGACGGCTGCGACGCTCGTCATCGCCGACACGCACATCGGCCGCGACGAGTCGTCTGCGGTCTCGCTGCCGCTCGGAGCGGCCGCAGACGTTCGTGAACGGCTCGACGCACTACTCGCCCAGTTCGACCCCGAAACGGTCGTGATCGCCGGCGACGTCGTCCACACGTTCGGTCGGGTGAGCGACCACAGCTGCGAGATGCTCGAAGCGCTCGAGACCACCTGTGAAGACGCCGGTGCCGACCTCGTCCTCGTGGCCGGGAACCACGACGTCGGGCTCGCGAACGCGTGGGACGGACCTCTCCACGACGAGTACGTCTTCGCAGACGGCGAGTCGAGCACACGCACGGTGGTCTGTCACGGCCACGAACTGCCGACGACGACGGCCGACAGATACCTGTTCGGGCACGTTCACCCGGCAATCGTCCTCGAGGGCGTCCGCCACCCGTGTGTGCTCCACGGTCGGGAGTGTTTCCGTGGCGCAGACGCGGTGTGTCTCCCGGCGTTCACCAGGCTCGCGCCTGGCGTCGTCGTCAACGAGTCGACCGCCGAGGCGTTCGGCTCACCACTGGTAACCGACGCAGACGCGCTCGAACCGATCGTGTTCGACGACGACGCCGGCGAATCCCTGCGATTTCCCCCGCTCGGCGAACTGCGGCCGCTCCTTTGAACGGACGTCTCGGCCCATCGCCGGCCGACGAGCCTCCGACGGCGGACCTCCACAGGACGTCTCGCCGGGGAATGCGTTCTACCGTATCGGTTCATCGCCGATCCATAACGAACGTTTATGAAAGCACCCGGCGAAGTGTGTCGTGCATGCAAGCAGCACGACTCCACGCGTACACCGACGACATGACAGAGGGACTCGAGATCGACGAGGTCGACCGCCCGAGAGCCACGGGCGCGAGCGACGTGATAGTCGACGTCGAGGGCGCCGGATGGTGTCAGACAGACAATCACATTATCGAGGGGATGTGGGCGGAGTACGTCCCCCAGGAGCTCCCGATGACGCTCGGTCACGAGAACGCGGGAACGGTCGTCGAGACCGGTGCGGACGTCGAGCTCGTCTCGGAGGGTGACGCGGTGATCTGTCACCCGGTACAGACCTGCGGGACGTGCCGACCCTGTCGGCTCGGCGAGACGATGTACTGTGAGAACGACGCGTTCAATGGACTCACCACGGACGGCGGCTTCGCCGACTACCTCCATACGAGCGAGCGGTCGGTGATCCCACTGCCCGGTGGGGTCGACCCGGTCGACATCGCGCCGCACGCCGACGCCGGTATCACGGCGTACCACGCCGCGAAGAAGGCCGTCCAGGCACTCAACCCGGGCGACCACGCGGTCGTCATCGGTGTCGGTGGACTCGGACACATCGGCCTGCAGTGTCTCGACGCGATGAGTGCCGCACGCATCACCGCGGTCGACGTGAAAGACTCCGCCCTGGAACTCGCCGAGCGGTACGGTGCCGACGCCGTGGTCAACCCCACCGATGCCGACGTCCGCGAGGAGGTGGCGGCGATCACCGACGACACCGGCGCTGCACAGGTGCTCGACTTCGTCGGCGAGGACGTGACGACCGCGTACGCGCCGGACATCACTGCGGCCGGCGGCGACCACCACATCATCGGGTACGGCGGCCACATCCACGAGCCCGCCCAGGCGCTGGTGAACGGTGAGTTCTCGTTCGTCGGGAACATCGTCGGTCGATACGCCGAACTCCAAGAGCTCGTCGCGCTCGTAGAGCAGGGCGACGTCGACTTACACACGAGCCGATACGACCTCGACGACGTCAACATGGTCGCCGAGAAGCTCGAGCACGGCGAGATCGACGGGCGAGCCGTCATCACGCCGTAGGATCTCGAGAGCCGACTACTCTCCCCAGACGGCAGCGATGTTTCACGCCGAAGAAACTACTCGGCTCGAAATAAATTTATAATCAATCCGTCTCGGTGAACGTGCCCTAACACCCGTCGTGCCCGCCCGCGGGCAGAGCGGAGGAAGAGATTACGATCTTCGCTAGCGACGGCTCTGGGAGGGGGAAGGCACACATGAACGCTAACAATACGCTCTGGGTGACGGTGATCGTGCTGTTGGTTGTTGCTGGTGGCACCACACTCGCAGCAGATGTGAGAGTAGCGAGTGCATTCATTTACGACGTTGGTAAGACAGACGACATAGGAATAAGCGCAACTGAGGAGCAGGTTATCTCTGACGTGGAAGTGTACAGTGACTCAGATCCAATAATTGTTAACGCAGATCAACTAATCAAGATTGGAGCAAAACTAGATGCTAATTCATCATCATACTCTATCAGAAAGGATCAATCCGTAACTACTGACGGGGTGTACATTGATAATCCAGACTCATCCAATCCTAGGATCATTGTTAATGCGTCATCAATCTCCTCAACCGGAACGTATGATATTCTCATTGACAATATAAATACGACCGCTGTCTCACTTAACGCTACATTTGAATCTAAGCTAAATAAATCCGTTAGTTATTCACTGGAACAAGGTGGTTATTTTGTCACAACCTCCTTTAGGATCTCATCAGGCTCAACGGTTGATATTACTGGCTACGATGCTCTCAATAATACCGTCCACTTGCAGAATATCTCTTTAGAGAACCCTGGATCTGACTATCTTGTTATCTATCACACGAACAATACAAATGAAAATATCCTAGCTGAAAAAATAGCATCAGAAGGGGAGATGGATGTAGCCATACCAGAAATAAACAATACTACAAATATAATCGCAACAATACACCCTGGAAATCAGGAGCCTCATTATCAAATAATATATGCGACAGATCGTACACGTATCTCTCCTCCAGTTAATTTGTCGGTAGTACGTCGGCCAGTTAGCTATATATCTAGAATATCTAATGAAAATCCCAGCGTCATTGAATTAGTATTCAATGATAATATTAGTGATTCAGGAGAAATCATATTGAGTTATAACAAATCAGAAATAAAAACTATTTCACTTAACGAGAGCAACGCATATACAATATATAATAATACGCTACAGTTGTATACGTCTGAAATCTTTGATTCCAGCGTTAGTCTAGATGATGTATATACGATCTCGCTCCAGAATATCGTACCGGAAAGTACCGGGTTTCCCGTCAAGATGGAGGCGTATGATAACACATTTGCACCACACACCATCTCAAATGATACGACCACATCTATCGTCCGTGGAGAGCCTATTGTATTTGAGGCAGCTTATCCTAGGGAATTCACGGTTAAGCTTGATCGAAATGGAGTCGCTCAACAATTAAAATCTACAAATAATGGTCAAGTGTTGCTGTATAACACATCACAATTAAAACCAGGAGAGTACACGGTCAATAATACGGGACACACAGAGGAGTCTATCATCAATATTCAAAAATTAAATGTTTCATTGAAAACTAGACCGCGAAATATATCAGAATCAGATAATATTAAATTAGATATACTTACTTCTGTCCCCAACAGAACACTTAATTCCGAGATCTTCGATTCTAATGGAAATCTATCCGCATCCCAAAAGACAACTACAAATTCGAGCGGTAATGGTACTATATCGTTTGCTCCCCAAAATGCGGGAAACTATTCTATTACTGTAACGGACACACATTCGAAAACTACTTCATCAGTAAGAATTAGAATTATCAAGTCAAAATCGCCATCGGTTACGTACTCTCAACTGCCGCCGCATTTGGGTCAAATCGCTAGATTCAGCATTAATGCCAGTACGAACACCACCACTCTCGCCTTCTCACCCGCCAACGACACCGGCACGCTCGCGACTGCGACGATCACGACTCCGCGGTCTGTGCCGACCCCGATCGGGGTCAACACCTATGCACTCGGTGACCCGTCTC
>Ga0209917_1000309_pt1 | contig 20525 bp, 14 predicted proteins | sample SalPon2_C_H2O_MG_FD_185710 | JGI IMG/M metagenome (GOLD analysis project Ga0209917, IMG submission 185710) | Salt pond water microbial communities from South San Francisco under conditions of wetland restoration - Salt Pond MetaG R2_C_H2O_MG... | ecosystem: Environmental > Aquatic > Non-marine... | reverse complement strand
CTTTTTTTTCATAGAGCTCCTCGATTTTGTCAGGGGCTTTTGTTTCTTCGCCCCGTTTAGTGCGAATAGGAGCCGTGAGCATATGCATCACACTAAGCGTCGGCCGTGATGCCGTATCAGAGACGTCAGCAGGCTCCTCGGGGAACATTTCTATATTGAATCCACCACTCCCAACCTCGCGCTCAAGTCGAGCTTCGAATCGGTTCCGGGCGCGCTCTTCAGCGGTGTTCTGCACTCGCTGGTCGATGATCCGGATTAGGTTTGGCTCAGCCTTGAATCGGATCTTGTCCTCATCGTAGAGGTAGTAACAGGCGACGTTCATATCGTCGCCTCCGAGGTTCTTCAGGGCGTTATCGTAGTGGTCAAAGGAGATATCTGGGTGTCCGATCGCCTCGTTTAGCGCTCGGCGAGTAACGCCAGATGCTTGGTCACCGTAGGCCAGACTGTGCCACAGTACTGTGGTCGTGACGTGGGATCCGAGTGCTGGGATCCCTTTTTCGGTCCACTTTTGATCCTCGAGTTGGGCATGCGCTGTCCCATCACGCGTGTAGATGTCCGCTGTCACCGCTGCGTTGAGATCGACGAACTCGAACAGCGATTCGTTCAGTGTCGCACTGATACTGCCATCAGGCGCATCATCAGCCGGTGTGAGGTCGTACAGGCGGATGAAGTGACGATCGTACTCTGTGGGCTGGTTGTTCCAAAGATAGTGCACAGCCCGCCCAAGTAGCTTTAGCGCCCCTCGTGTCCGCTGGAAGTCCGGTATCGTATCGATTTTCTCGGTGAGCGTCTCGGTAATCGTTGGGTGGAACGGAAACTCCCGTTCAAGTTTTTCCCGATATCTTGCACTGGTAGCCTCTTGGGAGAACTGCCTCGGGGCGTTGTCGTAGAAGTGGAAGTACTGCTCGGCGATGTCAGCGCCCATCTCAAAATTGATATCTTCGAATAGACGATGCTGAAGTACGGCACCTACTTCAGTTTCGCCAGTCGGCGTGATTATCTTCTGTTGGCGGGTAACGACTTGGTCGAGTTCGTCGATGATCGAGCGGACCTTCTCAGCCTCGTCAGTAAACGCTGAGTCGGCGATGCTATAGATGACAGTGAGTGTATCGACATTCGCTGCTGTCTCAAGCAGTGACTTCATGAACGAGACCGTCTGGCTCGCCAGCGTTGCCTCGCCGATCTCAAGCGTCGATGCATCCTCAAGATACTCCGCGATCTCGTCGATCAGGACGACCGACGGCTGGTCACTCAGCTCGAGTAGGTCTTTGATCGTATTTTGGCCGGGGGCCTGTCGGTCGCGATCGTACTCCTCGATCTGGCGGTACCCTTCCAGCCCGAAGAGCTGGTAGGCGAGCTCTCCCCACATCGTATTCGTGTCGGGCGCGTCTGGGTCTGTCCGACTGCTTCGGGCGCTCCGGACGTCGACATGGCCCCCAACGAAGACTGCTTGATTTGGGTTGAGCCCAACATCGACAGCATCAGAGTAGTCCCTTGCAAGATCGGCGGTGGCCACGTACTCTTCTAGATCCGCTATTTCACCTGGACTTGTTGCCAGGTGATACGAAGCAATCAGGTCGTGTGTCTTCCCACCACCGAACGTCGTGTCGAGGCACAAAATTGAACTTTGATACCCGTGCGACTCGCGGTCGACTGACGCTAGGAACTGCCCCGCGAGGTTGCTCAATAGCTTCGTGAGCCCCTCTGTTGGGTACGTCGTCTCAAAGAACTCGGACGCCTCTCGATAGACCGGTGCAGCCTCAGTAGGTTCGTGCGCAACCGTCGCGAGGTTTGCAGCAAACTGTTCTTCCTCAAGCGTTCCGTCGATTACGTCGTCTCGAGGCTGACACGCCTCGAAGAGTTGCTCCACCCCTAGTTGCGAACTCATCTCTCAGTTAGTATGCAGAGCGTGGTGACTTAAAACCTCGAACAGAATCATACGAGGTCCGGATCGTATTGATACCCGTCAGGGTGTCATAGAAGAGCTCTCATGGTTTGCTGAATCACCTCTGACGAAATGAAAGCGCCGTACACTTGGTGCACGCTGTTCTTAGCTTGTTATAGCTATGGCGAAAGAGAAGTTCGGAGTCGCTGTTGACGAGGAAATCGTGCGAGAAGTGGACGAACTGGTCGCTGAGTGTGACGATCTCGGAGCGGTTGACTCCGAGATCGTCGAAGCCATCCTCACAGCATTCGTTCAATCCGAGGCGGAACATGTTGAACGGGTACGAGAAATAATTATTCGGAGACGAAAGGACACTCTTTAACTAATTTTAAGCTCTGTGCACTAGGTGCACGCATATCTAAACCAGTAATCTGCTATAATAGTAATCAAATTGACTATAGTATGTGAAGAGTTCTATGACACCCTCGTTAGTCATAAATCAGGCAGCAATCTTGTAGGCCTAGCTTGGAGTTCCATTTGACGAAATCCTGGGTTTCAGGCTCAACAGGGGGTCAATTTTTGAAAAACAGCACCGGAGGTATTAGTAGATCGTTAGACACCCTGTTAAAAAAGATAGACAAACTGATTAGCACTCAACTTACTCACTAATCTTCTCAATAGTATATCGTACATAATCTTCCCTTTTGATGCACTTCGGTCGTTGTGCGAGATCGCTGGCTAGAAAGATCCGTTCGACGTCAATCAGACTGAATTCTTCTGAGTCAAAATAATCGCTCTCGTATGCCCACCAGTAGATTTTACTCAGTAAGGACATGTCAGCAGCCGATCTGGTACTATCAGGAGTCGAGCTGTACTGGCGATCACTATCATTCGTCTGTTGCATTATTTCGGGGTAGCAGTTTGACCCGTCGTAAAAAAGTCGGTCGAAGTGCTCAGAATTATCAGCTGCAAAGTCGATCAGTTCCTGCGACTTTTGATCAAGATCGTTAATATCTACGTTCCGATCATCGATCGGAGAGCGGTAATCAGACATTGTACCCGCTGATGTGGGGGTATCTGATCCACGCTCTGACCGATCTACCTTTTTACCGTTGTACTTCTTTTGATATGCAGACAATAACCCGGGGATGTCTGGGATAGATGTTGATGTTTTAGCTAGATTCTTTCCAGTAAATGTGATACATCGTGACGTATAACACTCAATAACGTCTTTTTGTTTGTACTCGTCGCTGAGTCCTTCCTCATCCCACAGATACGCGTGTAGACCACTTCCACTCGGCGAGATTTCCCAGAATAGCGTGTTCAGATCATTGACGAGTTCCTGGGCCATTTTTTCCATCTCTCCGGTGTTGGGATCGATACAATCGTCAAGATCGAAGGCACACAATCCCTCTGCTGCCGGTGAATTAAGTGCTAGCATCACTCCGCTAAGTCCCCCCTCGTAACCGAGCTTTTGCCGACTTTGCGAAACGATGTCGAATGCATCATCGAACGAAACGCAATCCTCGCTGCCAAGCTCGCTCCATGAAAGAAACGATGGGCGTACCGACTCCGGGCTACACGGCACCTTCTTTTGATCGTCAGTATCGCATCGCCATGAACATGGTTGTCCGTCGTCGTCAGTCTGGGTATACACTACCCAAATGGGATCGCTGCGAATTGATTCCGGGATAGTAAATCCTCCATCCCCAGTGAGCATGTCACCGCTAAGACCAGGCGTTGGCGCGATATCTGTTGGTATCATCATCTGAAGATTATATTATGAGTGCTCTTGCTTGACTAAAATTATGAACGGCATAAGCTTGGGGTTAGCTTCCAGGTACCGCCTTCGAGGGAGCCGAACCGGCGAGTGATGGGGACGATGTCCGGTGGGCGCCGACGGTGGCGCGGGTGTGGGCGCCGACGACGTCGTGCCGTGGACGGCGACGATCAGCACGCCCGATGCACGGCTGTGGATCGACTCGCTGGTGACTGAGTATTAGTTGGCACATTGTTGTTGTGTGTGTCCTATCGATCCCGTTCCCGGCGACACACTCGGCTCCCACACTGGCGCTCAGTGGGTCCACTTCTCGGAGACGCCGTCGGCCCCTACACCGGCGATCGGTGGAGTCGGATCCTGGCGCGACGTCGGCCTCAAGCTCACGACGGTGTTCCGTCTCACGAAATCCGCCCCCTGGGGATCGACGACGTCTCCTGGGAGTCGGCGTGTTGTGGTGTCCGATCACGGCACGTTTGGTAGTCCCCACATACTCGCTAGGTAGCCGTCGACTGGCTCGCTTCGTCGAAAGTATCAAATTCAAATAACAATAGGATCACAGTTCGTTTAATCTGTCTCACACGTTGCAACGTCCGAAACCAACACAACAATGGAGTGCCCAGAGTGTCGATCAGCTCAAGTCCGACTGTCCGGTGGATGCCCCCTCTGTCCCCAGTGTGGATGGTCCAAGTGCGGATAGCACCGATCGCTCAATAGCCAGCGTCTCGTCTAACACCACTCAGCGTCGCTCTCACCGACATCACAGCGCCCCGAGTGTCTTCCATCTCATGGCGAATCTAACGCCCCTCACGAGGCGCTCAGTAGGCCACCACACAGTCGGCGTTGTTGGCCCCAATCGATCAAAGATCGAGACCACCCAACAGTCGTTACTGTGGGGGATCCAGTGTGCTGTCTCTCAGCGACGTCTCAGGCCTCTCAGAATTGCGCTCTGAACACACTCGGCGTCATCACAACGGCGCTGAGAGGGCGCTCAGTGGGCGCCAGATCGAAGCGAGTCCCATAGCGACACCCCGATCTCGAGATCGACGGCAAACTGGCGCCGGATCGGGAGGCCATTGTAGTGTTGTACTATACGTATTGTAGTGTTGCACTCTAACAGCTCGAATGTATAGCCCCCCATACAGCACGAATATAATGGGGCTATCTAGTCGAATCTATATGAACTATCATAGTTGGCACATTGTAGTTGTTGTTGTGTGGTTGTTGTCCTACTGTTCGTGCTGTACTGTCCGATACAACACAGTACGGTAGTTGGGATACGACGGTACGTAAGTCTATACTCGACGGTTCGTAACTGCACTCCTACAACGACGAAATTGTGGGGATACAGGACGTCTCTGTACACTACAATTCGTAGTAGGAGTACTACAGAGCGACTGATGGGACCATACAGAGCGATTAGTGGCCATATAGGGCGCTATATCGGATCGACAGCCCGGTTTAGGACCCCATATAGCGCCGGATTCAGGCCGACGACGTCGTCAGTTGGGGGCCAACCAGCGCTGGTTCCAGTCTAGTATCATATCTTTGAAACACTTTCGACGAGTATTGTTTATCTTATTTGATAATTGCCACCCGACTCTTCGCTCGATCTGTCCCGACGCCGGCGTGAGATCGGTCCCCGACGAGTACGTATGGGACGGATTACCAAACGCACTCGAGTTGGGATCCACCAGTTCGCCAGATCCCCGCAGACGGTGCGCTTGATTGGCGCCGACAGAAGCGACTAGGTCTTAACCAACAACGTCGCCAGTTCACCCCTGTCTGTTGGTTAAGCCCCGAGCGTTCGCCCGTTCGGTCCCGACGTCGGCGCACGGTAGGTTCAAACAAGGCGGTTTGTGGGTCCCTACCAAACACGCTGGAGTCGGTCCACACAACACGCTCGTTCACCCCCCACCCCTACTCTTCGGATCCCACGCCGGCGCACCGTAGTGTCCAAGTACTCGAGCCCGTCTGTTCCCTCGCCGGCGCCTCGATACCACACAACCCCCCATGTGCCAACCAATAATCGGACACCAAACAATCGCCTCTGTAGGATCCAACTGCTTGTTTATGAGGTGAGTTCTTTGCAACGACCATGCAGTTCGTTGAACCGGTCAGGGTGTTCTTCAGGGTCGGTACCGAGGTTTAGCTCTGGGGACGATTCCCATTCCGCACAGACATCAGCTAAATCAGAGTAAACCTTGACCACATCAGGATTGAACCCTCGGTCTTCACCGACGAACGATAATTCCCGGTATATTCTCTCCGCTTGGTCAAGCTGTCTTCGTACTTCGTCTTCCTTGCTCATCATTCCTGCTTCGTGTTGTGCATACACTGCCCGTATCTGACGCCCTACGGGAAGACCCATTCCCTGCCAGTCGCCTTCCGAGAAGTCTGGTCCTCTACTTTTCATACTGGTGGACGAAATCAAATGAAACCGGATCACGAGTGCTCCGCCGTTCGCTCCGTCGAACGGCGTGATCCTCGTGAGTCGTGTGTACGTTCTTTTGTCCATCAGTATCAGCCACTGTAAGTTCCTTTGAGACGGCATTGGCTACTGTACCCGTCAAAGCGGTTTCTAACCCCGTCACATCTGTCGAATCTCATCAGGAGATGATAAAGACACCTCGTCAGAAATGAGGCCGTGGGTGCCAAACCTGTGTCATCCCATGATAGCTATGCCAAGATATGCCCTGGCGTGTTTCGACCGTTGCCCCTGTGTCGTCTCCGACGTGGGGAAGTCGAGGCCGACGTGGTCCCGACTTTTGCGGTGGTTCGCCGGGTTTTGAACTCTACCAGAACCCAACGGCAGAGCCTACGTGTGTTTTGGGGGGTGACAATTCCAATAAGGATAAGTGTCAGGTATGTAAACACGACTCTCATGCAGGGAGATAAGTTCTATTTCGCAACCTTCGAGATTGGTGGGACTCTCCCGTTTGAGGACCAATACGACCCAAGCAGGTCCTTAGATGAACGGAAAGAAGATGTGTTGATGCAGTATCTCAATGACGAAGGTCCAGTTGTTGAATCCTCCTCTGGAGATTGGTACTTCGGAAGGATTGACCCACACCAAGGACTGATTTATGGTAAGTTTGGGAAGGTCTATTCTGACGAGCCAACGCTTTATGACGAGGAACTGGGGGACTTTGTGGAAATTGAAGAAGAAGTTCCTGATGCAGACTATTCGATGTTTATTATTGATTTCGACAGACGACTAATCGCATTTAGTTCCACCTATCGGGTCAGGAACAACAACTTTATTTCAAATTTTAAACAAGGATTCCACAACGTAATCAGTGAAGAAGCTGAGTTTGAAATTCGATTACTCGAAAACCAAGAAGATCTTCAGACGGTGCTTGAGGAGTACCCAGTCTACAAGATAGAGGCAGAAGTAGTCCCTACAAACCCCGGTCCTGACCCGGCATTTCAGGATTTAGATGAGTCTCTACAAGAGATGCTCGTTGAGAAGTTCGGAATAACAGCCGAACGATTTGACGATAGCGGTATTAATGTGCATGAGGACTTTCTTCAACAGGTCACGAGTATGTCGATGTCAGAGTATGGTGAGTCTTGGCGGGTAGAATACGGTGATGATGATGTCCTCAAAGTGGTATCATCTGAGTCAGAACCAGCTACAACTCGTATTGATGAGGAGCTTGAGAATCTCGGGGAACTAAGGAACTACGCAGGGCAACTTGTTGACACTGCCATAGCCTATCTGGACTAATGATGAACCGCCGGACTTGGTCTCGTTTGAAATCATACGGTCTTTGGGAATTTTTTCTATCTGTCTACTTATGGGTCCCCCTGATTATCGCTATTTACCTTGTTAACTGTCAGCCCGGGTTTTTCACAGCCCAAGGAAAAACCACTTTCATTGACGTAGCAACCAGAGCGTCCCAAGCTCTGATTGCTGTTACGCTCAGTGGGTTGGCAATTCTGGTATCTTTCTCAGATAGAGATTTCCTTGTATATTTCAACAATGAAGGAGAATTTGATGCATTACTCTTTATTTTTGAATACGCAGTAACGTTGTCCGTTGTCTCAACAGTCGTTGGTATCCTAATGCAGTCTACCAGCTACGGAGATTTCCTTTTCTACTCCTTTTTCTTCGTGTTCTTTCATACTATCGGGTCAGTCCTTGCCCTCATCACAACTATACTGCGCTTTGCTGATTCCAAGGCAGATTTTGATGCTGTCAAGGATCTGGAGGAGGAGGACATACCTGATCAGCTCAAAGATGACATGCAGGACATTTTCGCTCAAGATGAGACAAGCGATAATCAAGAAGGCGACAGCGATAGCAGTGAGCAAGAGACGATTGAAGACGACGAGCTTAGCTGAATCTTACATGTCGTCCAGATAACCACGCCGTATCTCTCTTTTCCGGGACTCTTCCTGTCGGTCGTACTGCTTGACAAGCACCTCCTCACTCACGTCACACCTGTCGGACACCACTCGTTTCGGTACATCCCTGTCGAGATGGGTATGCGTAATACTGCCCCGGCGGAGCGGGTGGCCGGTCGTCACACCGTCACAGTCGCCTGCCAAGTGGCGATTACTCCGAGCCTGACACTCTGCCGGGTCCTTATTGAAGGGGCACCCATCTCCGTACTCGCACGGTCGGGTAGCCGTCCGAATGTCTCGCAGTATGGTGTTTTTCGTCGCCCGCCCTTGTCTGGTTGTGAACTGCGGGTCCCGTGCGTAGTCGTCCATCACGTCGAATCGCTTTTGTTCGACGTAGTCTTGTAGCACCTCGGCTACCTCCGTGGTAATAGACATCTCTCGCTCCGACTTGTCGCCGTTCTTGAGTCTGTCCTCTTCGGGGTGATTCTCCAGTTCGATGTACGGGGTGTCCGTGTCGAGATGACAGTGGTCGGTATCGATGGACATGAGGGTCACTGTCCGAAACGCTGTGTGTCAGACAAGTTCAACAATCGGCGTGCCGACGACTCGCATAGTCGAACTTGCGAAGGTAATTCAGCACTGCCTCTGCCGTCTCCTTGTCCACCTTCTCGTCTCGGGTGGTATCAGGTGCTCGCACGTCAGGGATCTTGTCGAGACGGCCCGGTTTCACTGCTTCTATCTTCTCGCAGTAGTCGATGAACCGCCGAAGACAGAACAGGTTTTGCCCGACAGTCGAGAGTTTCACCTGTTCCCCTTTCCACGGCTTGAACCGCATGAGAGTCCGCCCAGACACCTCTGCCATTGACTCAATGTCGTGCTCCTCGCAGAACAGACACCATTTGTCTGCGACAGTCGAGTAGTTCGCACGCGTCCGGTCGGTCACTTCTCGCCATTCGTTCATCAGCCAGTTCTTTGTCGCCGTCTCGGGGTCGATGTTCTCGGTCATAGCTTGAACCCGTAACCGCCCCGACTGGCGAGACTTCAGCGCGTTCTTACCTCGGAACAGTTCGTTTCTCGTCGTCATTATGTGTTTGTTCCGAGGCTCGGAGTGTCCATAAATATTATAAGAATTATTGGTTATAATCCCGACCTGCATCTCAGAGTGGCATAGAAGTGGCTTTAAACCATCTAAAACACCACTCTGTGGTTTGGCGTATGTCATGGCTGTTCTGACGTTTGTGTCCTTCGCCGACAACGACTGACGTTGTCGGCCCATATCGATCGCCGAGATCGGCCACGTGAGGGGCGCATGTGCATCACTACCAAACGAGCTACAATTGGACCCAAATAGTCGCCGATTCCCCGTGGATTCGTACCGCTCGCCTGGGAGCGGGGGCTACTACGTCCGACACAACTGACCGTTTGGTAGTCCTTTACAGGGCGAACCATGGACTCGATGGATCTCCCGTCGGGCCCGACGTCGTCGAGACCGTGGGTTCGGACGGATCGCCAGTGTCGGTGCACACCGGAGCGCCTCGTGGGAATTGGGCGGAAGGGGGGCTGGGCGGTACCCCGACAAAAAACCCACACACGTGCCAACTGCTGTCTGCAAGCACCAACACACTCGGATGAGTCGGATCCAACACTGACGGCGGACTATGTGACCCAACTGACCGACTTCGTATTAACCAACAACGTCGACTGATTTCGCCTATCTGTTGGTTAAGCCATACCCTCGCGTGCTGTCGTTCCCGCTACTGCTCGCTCGGTAAACACATACAGGGCGGGCTCCCCTATCTATCATTGTGAGGACACTCCCTCGCTCCATCGCTCCATCTCCACGCTGTCTCCGCTCCCACGATCCGCCCTCCAAGCGGTCCATCTTCCCGTCCACCACTTTCGTCGCATACACACGCGCTGATTCCGATGCCACACGACAGATCCTTCCAGCCGGGCGAGCACAACGCGTTCCGCGTCGTTATTTCGAACGACGACGTCCCCGACGGAGCGCCCGATAGCGATATCGAGGCGATCGTCGACACTTGAGATTACATACGATCGGATCACTCGCGGTAGAACTACGATCACGTAAAATCAGATCCAGTCGATCCGTTTGATACCCCCCCCACCCCTGTTCTCCCGCGTCCCTCATTAGATACTATGCGCGGTGGGTCAGGAGACAGCAGAGACGCTCTACACGCTGATTTCTTGCACTAGTTTTCAAAAATCGACCCACAATCCGCGCCCCAGACAGACTATCAAAAATAATCAGATTTTATAACATTTGGTCACCGCCCGAAATCTGTTTGATTGCACAAAAATAAGATACAGATCTATCAATGCAGGAGTAAATTTATATTTACATAAATTGAATTATTGTATAGATGCCAACACACGATGACATACAAACAAATCTTAAACGACGAATACAGTGGTATGCTGACTCTCGAGAGGAGGATTGGCGGGTGAGAACTGAGCACTGTGTAGATCCACCGACAGTGGTCAGTTCTCGACGGGCGGACATAGCAATACTAACTCATGAACCAGCAAAGATGGACTACGCATTCGAGATAAAAACCGAAGGCTGGACAGGCCAAGTGCTGGTTCACCAGGTCCGTGACTATTTACTCGCAGGGTACATGCCTCTCGTAGTCGCTCCAGAAGACATCTCAACAAAAACGCTCAATGCCGAAGCTCAGTGTTCGCTCGGGTGGCTTCTCCAATTCTTATCTACGAGCGTTGTTATTCCGATCTATTCGGATGGCACGAGTTTTAATCTCCGCGAGGACCGATTACCACTAAAGGATCCGCTGAGGGATTTTTTCAATTAGTGATCTGTCAGCCGTTGATTAATGACCCGACTACCACCCCGAGGCGAAGGAACTAGTTGCCGGAGAACACGTCTACGGAACACAGAACGCGTGTTGGATATCGTTGCTGTCCCGCGGTCACAAAATATTTAAATTCGTTCGGGTACTGACTATTAGTAGTCCGATTCACCGTCGGAGCGGTCATCGTCGCACGTGGTTGCGAGCCCAAACCAGACAGCCACCGTGGTCTGTTCGATACGGCAGGTCCGCGTAACGGTGGTCTTTAGCCTTCAGCTGCTGGTTCGGCCTCGTGGCTTCGTGCGATATTATGACCAAAGGCACAACTCAGCCACGGTATGTGGGGCCTAAGCAATACGGTCCACCACCACGCAACGAGGCGAACTGTTGCCAACGGCTTCCGTTGGCCCAGAAAGCCGAGAGCCAGCCGGAGGCACTATTCTCCCACAGCGATATCGGATATACCTCCGACGGCTACACCGTTGTCGACGATCTACATGACCTGTCGATGGCGACGACATCCGCCCGAACAACGTTCTACGCCCGTGATGTGTCGGACAGCAGGGGGCTGTTCGACCGGTTATACGTTCTAAATCGTGGGCGAGGACACACCTGGGAGGAGGACTCATACCGGAAGTCCGCGGTTCGGACGGAAGGTATGTTGCTGCGGTGTGATGCCATCCTCCAGTCGTTTGAAGTTCCAAACTGGGTCCGACGTGCAGCCCTCCAGCGGGTACAAGGACAGGATCTACGCGGATACAGCCGGTACTATCAGGGGTCTGACGGCGCCTGTGTTGCCTTCGCGCTGATCCTATCATTCGACACCGCCAGAGAAGCGAAGGAGTCGGAGATCGCCTCGCGAGCAGCGAGTGTCGTCCCCGGCTTTGAGGAGAGTACAGTGCAGAAAATGATCGACTACGCTTTCGACACATGAAAGCGAAACAACTCATGACAGACGTCAGGCAACAGAAGGAACAGCGTTGGGAGGACATTCCCACATCCCTGCGAACGCGCGATCAGTGGATCGTCACCAGCGAGAAGGTACCAACCTACCCGCAGAATGGGTGGCAGCAGACATCCAATCAGCTACCGTTTTCCGAAGCGGTCCATCTCGCGGTCAGCCATGGGATGGAGATCGCGTTCGTTCTCAGCGCCGACGATCCATTCGTCGTCTTCGATCTTGACGGGGTGGTCAGTAACGGAGAGCTCTCAACGGATGCGATCGACATCGTTGAGAGTGTCGACAGCTACACCGAGCTCAGCCGTTCGGGGACTGGTCTTCATGTCTTCCTCAAGGGAGAACAACTCCCAGAGTATAACTATCGCGAAGAACTCCCCAAACGAGGAAAACTGGAGGTGTTCAGTTCGAGCCAGTGTATCGTGATGACGGCGGAGGTCGTGCACGGTCAGGATCAGATCACGGATGGAAGCGGAGCAGCCGTTCAGAGAGAGTATCTCCCGGAGCTATCGGACTCATACGAGCCTCCTCGTGAGGTCCGGCCGATATCCGTCACAAATCAACTCGAACAGACAACGGACCTCAAGCCGGCCGATATCCGCCTGACGGTTGAGGAGTACGCAAAGGCTGGCAGCGATGGAGCCGAGCGCGCCCTCGAATACTGGACATCCCCGAATGCAACACCAAACGGCGAACGAGAGCGGATCGAGGCAGATATGACGTTCGCCTCGGATCTGGCTTTCTGGTGCCGAGAAGATGTATACCTCATGGACGCCTGTTTCCGCGAGTCTGCCCGGATGTTCGATCGCTGGGAGCAACCAGTCTACCGGGAGACCACAAGCAGCCAGCGCAAGATGACCTATGGTGAAGACGTCGTCTACAAGGCCAAAGAGACGAACTTCGATGTCTTCGACGGCCACTATGTGACCCACCGGTAGGTCGATAACGGAGGCATATTCAGGCAGGTCTTCTAGCATGCCATTCTATATGCTTGATAGCCTATCAAAGAGAGGTTCGTATATTACGATCGGTCTAATTATTATTACAGAGTAGTGGGCCATATGTACCCACACCACCATCAACCTGAGTACTGACTAAACTTGGACAAGGATACTTATTGCTCCCTGGACATAATACAGTAACTATGGACTTAGACAGTAGTACGACATTCACAGGAGATTATGCCGAGGATTTTGAGATCTGGTCTGAATTCTATGACTCGTCCATAGAGATCGAGAAAATAAAGAAATACTCGTCTTTAGGTAATAAAAGTGTGTTTGAGGCGGGATGTGGCTCTGGTCGCCTCTCATTTAGGCTCGCAGATTCGTGTCAACATATGGTTTCTGTTGATGTTCTTCCCACTCTCGTTGACCTTTGTCAACGTCGGCTTGCCCAACAACATGAGGATCTAGTGAGCAAACTCCGATTTGAGGTTCAGGATGCCACCTCCGTCGCGTATCCAGATAATCACTTTGACGCTCTGCTGGATGGCTGGACATTCAGTATCTATGAAAACAAGCCGGAGGCTGCAGCGGAATACAAGAGAATATCAACGAATGGTGCTCCGTTCTATGCGATCCAAGTACGGGAAGGTAGCGAATATCAGGATATCCTTGATATGTTTATACCAGATGAAAAGTTGGAGGAATGGTCTGACGAAAAAAGTATTGATGTTCAGATGAGGGATCTTTTTGGAGAACCAGAGGTAGATGAGAATTTGGTCACACCTTACTATTTTGACTCGATTAAAGAAGCATTTGATGCGTATATGTTCAACTTTGAGGAATGGCTTGGGATAGAATTATCCAAGACCGAAAAGGCGGAATTAAAGAATGAGATCTCAAAGTACAAGCAAGGCAGCACGGTCCGTATCGAGGAGTATGCCCAATTTTTTAAATTCCAAATAGGTGGACAGTAATAAAATATATAGCGGTTGCTCAGAAATTAACAGATAATTCATCAACTATTGAGATGATGTCTGGGAGGGTAGTTATAAGCAATAATAACAGGCTCCCAATAACGCTAAGAATTATTGCAGTAATAGAGTTTCCTTGGCGACTCCCATACGTGATCATCATCCTTTGTTCGTACCAAGGATCAAGATTACCAGACACCCATGTATAATAAAACCGGTTTTCGCTTTCTCTAAAAAACGATTCTAAGGGAGTTGGAGAAACAGTCCTCGGAAACGAATTTTCTGGCAGGTATAGGTAACTGTACCCCGATTTTATTTCCATCACATTTTTCCCGATTTTGTCTACGTTTAAGAAAGAGTGCTCTCTCGGGTTGACAGGACCATATAAGGTAATATCCAGTGACCAAGTTGTTTCAAAAAATAATGAATCAGAAACATTCCTCGCCATTCGAGCGACAGAAATTTCAAAGCTCATAGCGATGTTGTTAGTGGCTCCTACATCCACGATCTCAAGTAGCGTGTAATTTATTCCATCAAATGTCCGTTCCAGTATATTTAGTTGCTCGGTAGCAATTCGTTGCAGGAAATATTGATCTCCATTATAGTTAAAAATCTCTTCTTTTTCATCACCGATCGTTCGCTCCGAGAAGTTCTGTAAAAAAGTATCAGAGGCATCTTTGATATGGTTTACATTCCTATGTGGGATAGCTACATAAATTTTATCCATCCTCCGGCTAACATTAATGAATAGCTCATACCGAATCTGTCCTTTAGCATACGTCGCACGGGGTGAGAAGGGTCCCTCTACCTCTATATTGTGGTAGAGGGCCTCAACGGAGCATTCTTTATTATTTTCTTGGGTCCCAATATAGATCAGCGACATAGTTCTGACCCACAATGTTCATATCTATGATCTTCAATTTCATGTTCAACCCCATTACATCTATTCAGATGCGTGGCCCCGCATCCGGTACATAGTATTCGTTGACAATCTGGGCACCATCTCGTACACTGCTCACAGGTGAACCCCCCGCATCTAATGCATGCCCCAACAATCTTCTGAGATTTTTCACACTCATGACACGTAACGGTGACCATATGGAATTGTTGCAGCATAGGGACCTATAATTTGCTCTTGATTGGGTGTTAAGTAGAAGCAGCCTTCTTAATCTCATTATCATCATAGCGAGTCAACTTCAGTTTAGCAAATAGTTATCATTTTGTCCCCTGCCGAAGACAGCCAAATAGTGGTATCTCTATCGAAGTTGGCAGATGGGGCTGTGCAAGATGGAACGCGTGAATCGGTCAGCTGTCTTAGGTTGAAAAGCGGGGTGTAAGTCGGTCAGGCAGCATCCATATTGATCACACATCTTGGTCGGATATTTTTAAGTAGACTCTTATTCACCTCGTGAACGTGGCGACTGAAGCAACTGCCTACACGACCCTCGCGACCTCTGCAAGTATATTTCTTGGTCTCCTCACCGCGCTAATTGTCAATCAATTAGTTGACGACCGCGCGGAGAAGTCGAGAATACACGAACGGCTGCGAGGCCTAACTTCCGAATTAAACACTCTGCAGGAACAACGAGAGGACTTGGAGCAGTACCTGATTGATCAGGGAGAGGAATTCGTCGAAGAGTTGCATAAGAGACATATAAACTCAGAAATAGAGGCATTCTTCCGAGGATCGCTTGCACTTGATCGTAAAATCCCTATCTCGGAGTTTGATTGGATTTGCCTCAAAGAGGAATATGAGGCGTATAAAAATACGGAGCTCTCGCATTGGGAGATATTTGAACTTGCTGACCGGGTCGACGAAGCGTGGAAAATCGTTGAAAAAAGAAACCTAAGGTATGCAGATACATTTCGCAAACGCCTCAGTGTCGGGCTCACTATATTGAAAAGGCGAATTCGGCAAACAAGGTTGATGGACATAGTTCTCGGACCCGAAGTGACTGACGATCAAGCACAAGATCGCTCTACGGCGTTTCGTGAAGTAATAAAAGAAACCACCCAAGACTCCATAATATCAGATAGAGATGCAGAATGGCACCGGGTAAATTCAAATATAGAATCGTTAAACGCAGAAATTGATGACCGATGGCAGGATTATCAAGCAATCAATACGGAGGATCGCTTAAACACACTGGCTGTTATCGCTTGCTCCACCTTCCTCTCTGTAATATTGCCACTCGTCGGCTTGGTTCTAAATGTGACAGACTGGACCCTACCGGTACCACAGTACCTGAACCATCTCGATTTATTATTGATCGGTCTATGTTGGGTGTTTGGAATAGCCCTTGTTTTCAAGCATATCTATCAAGTCATCGAGAATGAACTGGATGATGAAGAGCCAGATATTGATAGGCCTGATATAGAGGTCAATAAACATCCACTCTCGGAGGAACGCGCGAAACGGCGGTTAATCGAGCGCGAAGGCATGGATAGCGATTCCGAGACAGTTCGGTATGTTAACACATCTGAAAACCCTGACGCAGCAGATTCGATAAGCAATGGAGATCACTAGCTTTCAGAGTATTTGATTCGTGTGGAGATAGTTGATGACTCGGCGCCGTGTACGGGTTCGCAAACCCCACTGAACAGCTAGTTCGCTGGCTCCAGCGTAAAAAATAATGCTAACGTGCTGAAATCATCCTCTGTATCTTGCGCGCTAATTAACATCAGTATCACGTACAGTATGATTGCTTCAGCAGCTTAGGCAAGACAACGTGTCATACAATGGCCCTCGACAGGTATCATTCACTGTCTCAATCTCGAACAGAACCAATAGATGGCGAAAGCACGGGGTTAAACGCGAATTTAGGCCTGTATAATCGTTAGGCAGAGGGCGTGAGACGTATTCTATGACACGCTGCAAGAGCCAACAATATTATACTGCATCTATTACCTTTCGAGGGTTCAATCCCACTAATCAGCTACCATCCCTCAGAAATCACCATTTCGATCGGCACCGACGTATGATCATCTCGGTGTATTTGTCGGTGTTCCGACCGTGATACCGGAATGACTGCTGACGGGAGGTCAAGCTGGATTCCATACTCAGCCGGGATGCGAACGCGATGATGTACCTGATTAGCAAATACCTCGCCGGGGTCGTACCCCGACGCGATCGCACACAACTGATGTTCGCGGATCGAATCGCCCGTGTCGGGATCCATGTACGTCGTGTATCCCCTACTATCGGTAATTCGGCTTAGCATGCGACGAAAATCGATTCTAACTACCGCAGCGAGCAGCACGGCAGGTGCTCAGATCAACATATCAAAAATAACTATGCTGCATACCATGTTCCGTCTCCGAATACTGGCAATTAGGTTTATTTTTTGCCTTTGTCACGAAGTAGGTGGTTTATCGACCGGTAAATCGGCACTGTGTCGCTATTCTTGAAGTTTCCATTATGATACTGCTCGAGACGCTCGTGCACATCGACTGGGAGCCAGATTGTCTTCCCGCTACTCATTGCGACCGCCTCATCTCCATAGTATCAGTAGTCATAACGCGATATAAATTAGAATAGCTGAGGCCCTACCATGGGCGCTTACTGGATCAATTTTTGCGCGAGAGTAGCTCCTGTACTGGCGCGCGGATTTTCGACCGATTTTAAAAATCGAGGGTGAGATATACCCGGTCAGAGCGTCTCTACTGTTCCCTGACCCACTGCGCATAGTACCTAATGAGGGACGCGGGAGAACGGGGGTTGGGGGGGTATAGACGAATCGGTCGTGTACTACACCACGGAGCTATCGTCACCTGAAGAATCGCTACTGATTACGTCCAAACTCTCGCTATGATGTGAGTGTACATTCGTAGTGTGTCCAGTCATATTGGTTCGACCGGAACGCTACCCCCCACCCGTGTTTTCTGGTTGCTCGGTCGAACAGTATCTATCGAATTAAGAATCCAGTAGACGGCACGTTCGTATTGATCTCGATCGGTTCGATAGCACGATAGACAGATCGACTCAAAGAGCAGTGTTCCAAATACGAGTACAGACTCACTATCTGATACTTTGTCCACCGACCCATTTTATACTAATTGAGTCGGTACAGAAATAAGAGACCAATATGGGATCTACAGATGCGTTTAACAGGCTCCCAATTAGTGGTATACAACCGAATCCGAAAGTCCTCGTATTAGTTGTTGTGGCATATTTCCTGTACGTGTCTTCAGTCGCTACTCTATTTCTTTTTTCCGACGCTGTTAGCGAGTTGTTATTGATCACTTCATTCGGAGGATTAGTCCTCTTAGCGGGCTCAATACTTTCAATAGCCGTATTTATTGATACTAACTCGGTGATGGCGAAGATTAGTTGGGAGGCGTCACCACTCTTCTGGAGTGGAATCTCAGTGATAGTGCCGATCGTCGGATCTGTGTTATATTATTATCGACGGGCTGGGCAGCTATCTCAAGCCCGCCAGAATCGATTTGAGCGGATGTGCGATGACTTTACTGAGAGTCTAGACGTCCTCGAGACCGAGGCAGCGCCATACCTCAAAACGCTATCATACTTAGATCAGCACAGTTACAACGAATTAGTCGCCACTCAGAAGAGCGTTCGACAAGATCTTGAGGCGCTGAAAGGGTCCGTAAGGCAGTCTAATGGGCTGTCTGTGGACCACGATAGAATAACAACGTTCGAAGAGACGCTCAATCGAGTTGATGGGATACTATCAGATAAAGACGCCTACAACGAACGATTTGTCCAAACCGAGCTCCAGCGCCGACAGCCATTTTTTGACAATGTAGGCGGTGCTGGCTACAATCTCAATACACAACAGCGAAAAGCGGTTATTCGGAACGAGCTACACAACCGCGTTATTGCCGGGGCTGGAACTGGCAAAACGCTCGTCCTTACAACTCGAGTCGCGTACCTCGTCAAATATCAGGATGTGGCACCCGAGGATATCCTCGTCGTCACGTTCTTGAACGAGGCTGCGGAAGAAATGGAGCGACGATTGCGGGTTGATTTTGGCATCACCGGTATCGAGGCGTCGACTCTCCACTCAGTTGGATACAACATTATTGCTGCATCTGAGCAGAGACAACCGGATGTCTTTGATGACGATGACCTCCAGAACCTCGTTACGGACATTATTCGCAAAGAGCATTCTGCAGTTCCCGAGACGTTCTACGACCACTTCGCGAACTTTCTCCTAAATAAAGATCTCCCAGCAATTCAGGAGGACGACTTTGAAACAAAGGAAGCGTTCGTAGAACGGTTGAAACACCGGGATTATCAAACACTACGTGGCGAGGAGGTCAAGTCACGTGCTGAGAAACTCATCGCGGATTTTCTCCACACCCATGATATAGAATATCGATATGAAGCCAGAGCCGATTTAGATATTCAAGAGTCAGGCGGTCAACAAGCTGGCGATAGTAGCGGTACCGAGGCGTACCGTCCTGATTTTCATCTACCGGATGCAGGGATCTATATTGAGCACTATGGGATTGATGAACAGGGAGAAGTCGCCCAATGGTTCTCTCAGTCGAGTAGAGAGTATATCAAGAAAATACACTGGGCTCGAAGGCAATTTAGGAATACAGATGCCACGCTAATTGAGACGTACCAATTTGAGTTTTCGACAGGACGTTTACGACAGTCCCTCACACATCGTCTCCAACATCATGGCGTGACCGTGGAGCGAGTGCCCTACGAGACACTTGTCGAAGAGACATACGAACTCCATGAGGAGGATCTCCCGGTCCAACGGAGCCTCAAGCGTTTTGTTGAGGTGGCTCGAACGTTCCAGATTGATCCAGCGGAGATCCCGCAGCGACTCACACCGGAACAACCTCGACAATATTATTTCGGGTTGTGTGGCGGGTTGCTCTTAGATGAATACGAGACCTTGTTGGAAGAGACGAGAAATATCGATTTTGCGGATATGATCTTTGAGGCGGTATCAAAAATAAGAAACCGCCAGCTTTCCACGGATATTGAGTACGAGCACATACTGGTTGACGAGTTTCAAGACATCAACCAAGCACAGTTAGAGTTTATTGAGACACTTGCACAGCCTGAGGGGACGAATTTATTCGCCGTTGGCGACGACTGGCAGAGTATCTATTCGTTTCAGGGAGCTATCGTCGACTTGTTCATCGATTTTGAGACGCGGTTTGCACCTGCGACGACAACGACACTTGATGTAAATTATAGATCGCCACCTCAGTTAGTCAAGGCCAGCAACGAATTGATTCGAGATAACGAATCACAATTGGAGAAAGACGTAAGCGCGCCCTCGGATTCGCCTGCAGCGGTCGCAAAATACCTGCTCGGCGGATACCGGGAGTACGACTATATCGAGTATACTGCTGCGTTAGCCGTCCATCTAGTTGAGGAATATCTGGAAAATGGGTGCGAACCGGAGGATATCATGATCCTCTGTCGATACGATAGTGCCGTAACATATCTTGACGCTGTTCGCCAGAAGCTGCGAGATCACTCGATCCCGGACGGAATCAGCGACGAAGACGACGGCGTGAGCGTTTGTTCCGTTCACAGGGCTAAGGGACGCCAGGCAAAACACGTCATCGTAACCCATGCCTCCGAGGGGGGAATGGGATTTCCGTCGACTGAACGAGACTCGGAACTATTGGATCCGATCCGAGACGTCGAAATGAACACGCTCGCAGAGGAGCGTCGACTGTTTTACGTTGCCACCACCCGCAGCACTCGAACACTTGATGTCATCACAAAAAAGAACGACGAGTCACGTTTTCTCAAAGAGATTGAGGAGTACGTCGATACGGTGACTGAAGCTGAGCATATTGTCGGGCTCGAACCTGGA
>Ga0209917_1000306_pt1 | contig 20571 bp, 25 predicted proteins | sample SalPon2_C_H2O_MG_FD_185710 | JGI IMG/M metagenome (GOLD analysis project Ga0209917, IMG submission 185710) | Salt pond water microbial communities from South San Francisco under conditions of wetland restoration - Salt Pond MetaG R2_C_H2O_MG... | ecosystem: Environmental > Aquatic > Non-marine... | reverse complement strand
TCGACGTCCGGACCGACGATACGCGGGGGACGACGGTAGAGATCGCGCTCCCCACTCCCGAGGCCGCGTGACGCCGGGGGAGCCGACCGCTCGCCGCTTCACTCGATCGTCAACTCGCCGTCCTCGCTGTCGTCCTCGTCCCACTCGAGTTCGAGTTCGATGCTCAACTCCCCGGGCGCGCCGGCCGGTCCTTCCCGCTCGGCTTTCACCTCGAACGTCGGCCGGGCGGGCGGTTCCATCGTCACCGACTGCTCGCCGGATCGGAGGGTGATCGCCCCGCCCTCCTCGAGGGAGTCGGCGACGGTCCGGAGGTAGGTTGCGATCTCGGAGCGGCTCTGTTTGCTCTCGGATTCGAAGAGGACGTCCTCTGGCATGGATGCCGCTACGCCGCGTGCTAATATAAATATCGGCGTTCGGTGTACAGATCGCGAAAGACGGTGTGTAGGCGGGCGGAACCGTTGGCTAAAAGCCGATCGGTCCCCAACGCCCGGGTATGACCGACCGCATCGTCGGCGGCCTCCGGACCCAGGCGACCGTCGAGTCGCGAGTCGAATCGGGGGCCGCCCCGGGGTGGGTTCGCGCCCACTGGAACTCCTTTCGGGAGGGGCTCTTGGGCGAGCGCAACGACACGCCGTTCCCCTGTTTCTTCGGCGCCGAATCGGTCGCGAACGGCGACCCGCTGTACACCGCGGTTCCCTCGACGACCGACAAGGACGCCCTGATCGGCCTCGGCGAGACGCTCCTCGAGTACCTCGACGTCCGAACCGACCACAGCGACCGCGCCTCGCTCGTCGCGTTCTTCCGGCCGCCCGACCGGGAGCTCACCGAGGCCGAGTACCACGACGCGCTGTGGCATATCCTGCAGTTCCTGCACGTCCACGATCCGGAGCCGTGGCCCGAGGACATCCCGACCGACCCGGACGACCCCCGCTGGGAGTTCTGTTTCGGCGGCGAGCCGATGTTTCCCACCTGCCGCGCCCCGTTCTACGACGACCGGAAGAGCCGCTTTTGTCCGATCGGCCTCGAGATCACCTTCCAGCCGCGGGCGCTGTTCGAGGAGCTCGGCGTGACCGCCGACACGGAGGCGGGCCAACACGCCCGCGACGTCATCCAGGGTCGACTCGAATCGTACGACGGCGTCTGTCCGCACGCCGACCTCGGCGACTGGGGCGTCGAGGGCGACCGCGAGTGGCCCCAGTACATGCTCGCCTCCGACGACGCCCAGGCCCCCTCGTCGTGTCCGATCACGGTCTCCCGCGAACACCCGAAGTCCGAACGGCTGCTCGCGGACCGCCGGGCGGGGTCGCATGGCTGATCCGACCGCGTCGGCCCGCTCGCCGGTGCTCGTGTTGGTCGACTTCCAGCGGGGGTTCGACGACCCCGCCTGGGGCGACCGGAACAATCCCGACGCCGAGGCGAACGCGGCGCGGCTCCTGTCGGCGTGGCGCGACCGGGACTGCCCGATCGCCCACGTCCGACACGACTCGACGGAGCCCGACTCCCCGTTGCGGCGGGACCAGCCCGGCTTCGCGTACAAGCCGAGGCTCGAACCGGCCGACGGCGAGGCCGAGTTCGTCAAGCGCGTCAACGGCGCGTTCGTCGGAACCGACCTCGAGTCGTGGCTCCGCGAGGGGGGACACGACGCCGTCGTCGTCTGCGGGCTGACGACCGACCACTGCGTCTCGACGACGGCCCGGATGGCCGAAAACCGCGGGTTCGGGGTCGTCGTGGTCGCCGACGCGACGGCGACGTTCCCGCGGTCGGTCGGCGACGAGCGCTTCGACGCCGAGACGACACACAGGACGGCGCTTTCGCACCTGGATGGCGAGTTCGCGACGATACTGACTGCCGAGAAAGCTGTCGAGACGTTCGCGTGACGGGGTCCGTCCTCCCCGCCGGACCTCTGCCCGTCCGTGCCGGTTCCGCGACCGTCCGACGCCGCCGAGGGGATCGCCGGTGATCGACCGGTTGGTCGACAGCGGGCCGATACGCGCGGCGACGTTCTTCGCGCTCGCCGTCGTCCTCACGGCCGCGGGTGGCGTCGTGATCGGCGAGCCACGGGTTGGCGTCCGGTGGGGAATCGGCCTCGGCGTCGCCTTCGGCGCGTTCGCGTACGTCTTCCTCAGGCCGACGGGCGGCCCGGACGAGGGCTGACCGTCCGGGGGCGTCGCGGTCCGCGGCGGCCGACTCGCCGCGCGTGGCGTGGCCGTTTCGCGTCGGGGCTCGGAAACGCCCCGTTTATTAACGCGACCGGTGAAAAACCGTGTATGTCGGAACACGACAACGGGGCGCCGGGGATCGATTCGAACCTGTTCGTGACGGTGTCGGGGCCGCCCGGATGCGGCGCGACGGCGCTCTGTACCCGCCTCGCGGAGGCGATGGACTGTCCGTACGTCTCCGGGGGCGACATCTTCCGCGACCTCGCGGCGGATCGCGAGATGACACTGACGCAGTTGACGGCGGAGGCGCAGGGATCCGACGAGATCGACCGAGCGCTCGATCGACGCCTGCTCTCGATCGCCGAGAAGTGGGGCGCGACCAACCGGCCGTTCGTCCTCGAGTCCCGGCTGGCCGGGTGGCTCGCGGGGAACCGCGCCGACCTCCGGATCTGGCTCGACGCCCCCGAGGAGGTCCGCAAGGAGCGGATCACGGACCGCGAGGAGACGGCCGCCGAGATGAGCGTTCGGGAGGTCAACGAGGCCGGCCGCTACCAGTCGTACTACGACATCGACATCGACGATCGAACGTTCTACGACCTCCAGATCAACACCGCCCGCTGGAGTAAGGCCGGCGTGTTCGAACTCGTCCGGACGGCCGTCGAAACGTACGATCCCGACGACGACGAGGGGGCCTTCGGAACGGCCCCGGTCGAGATCTCCGAGTGACGCCGGGGGAAACGAGGTCTCGACACGCCCGGCCGCGTGGATTCCGGGGTAGGCTGTCGTTTCTCTCCCGCAATCTCGGCTCCGTCACAATCGATCCCGGACGGTACACCGCCGCTGAGAGAAGTCGGATAGCCAAGCGAGTCCCGCGGTCGCCGCAAAGTCCGGCCCACCGCCGCCGACGGGGCCGACTCAGTCCTCGAGGCGAACGGCGTTGACCTGGCCGTCCTGGCCGGGACGCGAGGTGACGCGGGCGCGGCCGGCGTCGGTGTCGATGACGGCGCCCTTCGTGATGATGTTCCGTCGGACGTAGTTCGGGTTCGAGGCGTTCTCGACGACGTCCTCGATGGTCGCGCGCTCGACGCCGTCGTCTGTCGCGACGCTTGCGACGTCCGCCTCGACGGCGCGGACCTTCTGGTTGCCGCCGTGCGTCTCGACGACTTTCAGTCGCTGTTCGCCGACTCCCGTTTCGGTGGGCGAGGAGCCGAGTTCGTGCTTGCGCTTTTTCCGGACGTTCCGTCGACGGCCGCCGGTTCGCTTCTTCGTGGACCGAGCGTGGTTCATATCAGATACGTGTCCGGGCGCGCACTTGAATGGCTCGGGTTGTGGCCGTCGACGTCATCGGAGTCGATCACGGCGGCGTCACGGCAGTCGGTCGTCGACGACGGCTCGCGCGACCGCGACGGCGTTCTCGAGTCCGGCCTCGAATCCGGCCTCGAACCCCGACGAAAAGAACGACTCCCTGGCGGACTCGCGGCCGGACTGGCGGTCGTGGTTCGAGACGCCGCGGACGCTGAGATACCGATCGGCGTGCCCGAACCGGGCGAGGGCGGTCGCCGTGCCCGCGTCCTCCATCTCGGTGGCCAGGTACGGGTCACAGCCGTACTCCGCGGCGAGCCAGGACGCCTCCTCGGCCAGCCGCCGGCCGTGCCAGAGCTCGTCGCCGCAGAGGTTCGTTCCCGTGACGACTTCGGGTGGCGCGTCGATGTCGTCCGGTTCCCGGAGCGTGGCTCCCTCGGCCAGCGACTCGGCCCGCGAGACCAACTCGGGGTCGAACTCGAAGGCCTCCCGGTCGGTGTACGGATCGGGGGCGATCGGAACCGACGCCTCCCCGTCGGGGTCGAACCGGCACTTGTCGTCCCAATCGAGGAGCCGATCAGCGATGACGACCGAGCCGATCGGGAGGTCCGGCGGTCCGCCGGCGACGCCGACCGAGCAGACGAGCGCCCCGGCGAGATCGACCACATCGCTCGCACACAGCGCCGCCGTCGTCGCCGCGGCGGCGGTCTTGCCGATCCCCGTTGGGACGAGTCCGAGGCCGCGGTCGGTGTAGCGAAGCGGGGCGGACAGCCCGGACACGTCGACCGCGCCGCCGAACTCGTAGCCGCGCCGCCAGGGATCGGCCTCGCTCGGGACGCCGTCGAGGTCGTCGAACGCCGGCAACACGAGCGCGCGCAGCGTGACGGACATACCGTCGGGTCGGCCGAGAGGATCAAAAGCGATGGGATCAGACCGGCAGCCGTCCCCTCCCGTCGCTCGGCCCCGACCGGGCGCTCCGAAGCTACCCGTCGTTCCGGTTCCGGTGCCGGCGAAGCGCCGCCGCCATCGAGAGCTCCCCGAGCGCGACCCGCCGGGCGAGTTCCGCGTCGATCGCGCGCCGGTCGTCGCCACGCTCCCTGGATCGGTCCTGTATCGATCGTATCTCGCCGGGCGTCGGCTCGACGTCCCGGGATTCGATCGGCTCGCCCTCGGTGCGGGCGATGTTGACCGCCGCGAGCACGTCGCCCATCCCCCGGACGCCCCGGCCTTGATACGGCGTCGTCCCCGTCTCGTCGACGAGTTCGATCGGCGGCCCCTCGATCGCGTCGATCAGGCGCCCCCCGCGGAGTCGCGCGCCGTCGCCGATCCGAACCAGCGGGTCGGCCGCGCCCTCGAGTTCCCGCTCGACGACCCCGGCGGCGTCGGCGACCGGAACCTGAAACGCCGCGACGACGGTACCGCCGGAGAGGACGGCGATCCCGGGGCGGTCGCCGGGATCGATCCCCGCGACCGTCCGGCCGCCCTCGCCGCGGAGTTTCGCGAGCGCCGCCTCGACCGCCCGCCGGGGATGGTCGGGCGACGCCCGAACGGTCGGGATCGGTGGGTGTTCGTCCTCCGGACCGACGATGGCCACCGCCGCCTCGGCCGGGAGTTCCTCGCCGGGTTCGGCCGTGTCGAACCGGACGTCCCGGTCCCGCAGTTCGGCCACCACGTCGTGATACACCTCGAAGTCCGCCGTCGCGACGACGATCACTACCGTCCCGCTACGCGCGAAGCGGATTTAACTGTTACAGGCTAAGTCCTACGTCCACGACCGGCGATGATTCCGCCGTGGTGGATGCAAAGTGCGCCGTTGAAACAGGAAGCCCGACAGCAAGGGAAGGAAGCTCCACCCTCAAGGAGCGAGCCACTACCGTGGCGAGCGAGTAGGGTGGGATAGTTCACAATCGGGGGCGATCGTACCGAAACCGGGGACGGTCGTATCGAACGGGGGCCGTCGACCCGCGGCGGGTGCGTGGGTTTTTAACCGAACACGCCGAACGCTCGGGTGTGAGTGAGCCGATTCCGACGGGCTGTGTGTCGATCGACGCGTTGCTCGGCGGCGGCCTCGAGCGCGGGGTCGTCACGCAGGTGTACGGCCCGCCGGCGTCGGGGAAGACGAATCTCGCGCTATCGGCGGCGGTCCAGACCGCAGCGTCGGGCGAGACGGCGCTGTACGTCGACACGGAAGGCATCTCGCTCGACCGCTTCGAGGCGCTCGCCCGGGCTGTCGCCGACGGCGACGACGCCGACATCGAGGCGATCACGAGCCGGGTGATCATCTCCGACGCCGTCGACTTCGCGGAACAGCGCGAGGCCGTCCAAGACGCCGGCGATCTCGCCGAACGGGTCGACCTGATCGTCCTCGACAGCGCGACGGGGTTCTACCGGCTCGAACGCGACAGCGGCGACGATGGGGAGACTCTCCGGACCGTCGCCCGGCAGGTCACGCACCTCCTCGCGCTGGCGCGGCGACACGACCTCGCGGTCCTCGTCACGAACCAGGTGTACGCGGATCCGGAGAGCGACAGCGGCCGCCCGCGACCGTTGGGGGGGCACACGCTGACCCACTGGTCCGGGGTCGTGCTCCGGTTGGAGCGGTTCCGCGGCGGGAACCGCCGGGCGACCCTCGAGAAACACCGCTCGAAGCCCGCCGGCGAGACCGCCCGGTTTCGGATCACCGACGTCGGACTCGAGGCGATCGACGAAAACACGGCCTGAGGCGAGGCGGCCGGTGTCGCGTCCGATCAGTCCGACGCCGGTTCGCCGCCCGACCGGTCCCGGTTGGCCCTCGATGGGGGCGGACAGGCGCCCTCCGCGGACGACCTGACGCGTCCGTCGGCGGCGGGCAACACGCACCGTTCGGGCTCGCGGTTGACGTGTCGGTACTGGTTGGGCGTGTTCGCGAGCGGGTGTGCCGGGTTGTCGCCGCTGTCGATCCGCGCCGCCCGGAGTTCGCCGAACCCGGCGACGCGGGCGCGAATCCCGCGCCAGTGGTGATCCGTTCCCCGCGGCACGCTGAAGGGGTGTGGCGGCCTCGTGTCGGGGCCGCGGCCGGCGAGGATCGCCCGGTTGACGTTGGCCGCCAGATCGTCGTGATCGACGAGGACGCCGACCCGTGCCGTCCGCGGCGTGCGGGCGGCGAGTACGTCCAACCCGAGATGCAGCGCCCGGTACTCCGCGACGTTGTTGTCCGGCACGGCGTCGGGCAGCGAGAGCCGGGCGACGCGCTGCCCGTCGCGCGTTTCGATGACGACGCCCAACCCGCCGTCGCCCTCGGGGCGATAGGAGCCGTCGGTCGCAATATAAAAATCCCGACAGTGGGTGCGAGGGGGGTGTGCGATATGCGGCGTGGGCGATTCGTCGAACAGGTTCCGCAGCACCGGCCGGCTGTAGGCGGCCATACGATCGATTGGTCCCCGTCGTTACATAAATCCACGGTCCGAGTCGACGCGATCGGACGCCAGCGCGGCCCGAAACCGCCACGATCGGCCGGGGCGAACGCAGGTGGTCGAGTACCGGTACGGTCGTGCCGACGCACAAACACCTAAGGTATCTGCGGCCGTACGTCCGGATGGTAAATGGTCGACTCGACCCAGCTTGCGGAGAGCAAGTCAATACATCGCAACACCGGGAAGACCTTTTATTATGCGACTCGGTTGCTCCCCGAGCGCGTCCGCCACCCGACCTACGTCCTGTACGCGTTTTTCAGGGTCGCGGACGAAGTCGTCGACAACCCCGAGGGGTCGAGTCCGAGCGAACAACACGAGCGACTGCTCGAGATCCGCGATGCCGCGTTGGGCCGTGAGCCGACCGACGACCCCGTGTTGGCGGCCTTTTCGGAGCTCAGAGAGCGACACGGCATCCCCGACGAGGAAGTCGAGACGTTCATCGACGCCATGCGGACCGACATCGAGAAGTCCCGCTACGAGACCTACGACGAGCTCGAGGCGTACATGCGTGGGTCCGCCGCCGCGGTCGGCGTCATGATGACGATCATCATGAAAACCGGCGAGGACGAGTCGGCGCTGCCGAAGGCGAGACGGCTCGGCGAGGCGTTCCAGTTGACGAACTTCCTCCGCGACGTCGGCGAGGACATCGCCGATCGCGACCGTATCTACCTCCCCAGAGAGACGCTCGACGCCTACGGTGCCGATCCGACCGACATCGAGGCCCGACGCTTCACCGAGGAGATCGGAGCCGCGATCGAACACGAGATGCGGCGCGCCGAGGGGCTCTATCGCGAGGGCGTCTCGGGAATCAAGTACCTCCCGATGGACTGTCAACTCCCCGTCCTCACGGCGGCGGTGCTCTATGCGGACCACCACCGGCTCATCCGCGATCGGGAGTACGACACGGTCACAGCGACGCCCGCGATCGGCACGCTCCGGAAGCTCTCCTTGGTCGCGAAGACGCGGTGGTACTGGATGTGGAACAAAGACCCCGAGACGGTCTTCGCGAAGGTGAGCGAGATCCCGACCGTCGAGGAGGACCCGGCGCCGAGGACCCGCCCCGGCGACCCGGTCCCGATGGGGTGACGCGAAGCGTCACCGCTCCGGGAAGTCGAACCGGTCCGTTCGCCACAGCCCGTATCCGAACAGCCCAGCGAGCAGCGCCGCGATCCAGTTGCCGAAGTACGCGTTGATCGCGCCCCACAACACGACGAAACTGACCAGATCGTCGAGCATGAACCGACAGCGCTCGAGCCGCCCGAACAGTTCCTCGCGGTCGAACGCGCGATCGAGGACGCCGACGGCGACCGCCGCGGAGAGCACCCATCCCGCGTAGTTGGTCCACGGGACGCCGTAGTACCAGCCGCCGGCGTCGTAGGCCCAGAACCCGAGCGAGACGGCCGCCGGATCGAGCGCGAGGTCCATCCCGACGACGGCGGCGACGACGACCGGGAGTCGGACCGCGGTCCGGTCGGCGAGAGGCCCGAGCAACAGCAGACACAGCAGGTACGCGTTCACGACGAGTGGGAGGAAAAACAGCGGGAGGGCAGCCGGCACCGCCCCGGCGATCATCGGCCCGAGGTTGACGCCGTACTCGAAGGTGCCGTACGGATAGCCGGTGGCTACCCCGACGGCTTCGATCGCGTAGGTGTACCCACAGAGGGCGAGGAGGCCGACGGTCGCCCGACGGGTGACGAGCGGCGCGATGCCGGCGACGAGCGGCAGCCGCATCACCGCGACGCCGAAGAGCAGCAGGTAGGGGTTGAAGTTCAGCGCCCCCGGCAGCAACGCCTCGGCGGAGGCCAAGAGCGTGATCGCGCCGACCGCGGGAAAGACCACGGCGATCGTAAAACGGTTCTCCTCGACGACCTCGTCGAGGCGGCGCTCGAGGCGTGCTCGGGCGGGCAGTTCGACGCTAGCCATACAGCATCACCCACAGCGCGGCGAGCGTTAGCGCCGTCCCGGCGACAGTGTTGAGCACCGGAAACCACCAGTACGCCCGGTCGACGGCGACGGGCGAGGCGGCGACGACCGCGACGAAGACCGGGTAGACGCCGAGCACCGCAGCGAAGAAGGGGTGAACGGTACCGAACACTGCGGCGGCGGCGAGCCAACAGAGCCCACAGTAGACGTAGGTTCGGGACTCCCCGAGCGCCGTCGCCGTCGTCTCGATGCCCGCCGCCCGGTCGGGCTCGATGTCGGGGATCGCCGAGAACGTGTGCATTCCCATCGTCCACAGCCAGCCACCGAGGACCGCGGCCGGCGGCGGTGCCGATCCGGCGATGGCCGCGTATGCGACGACACCGGGAAGCACGTAGAGCCCGTTCGAGACCGAATCGAGAAACGGCGTCGTCTTGAACCGCAGCGGCGGGGCGCTGTACTCGACGGCCAGAAACAGAAACGCCGCCAGCGCGACGACCCCGGCGGCGGGCAGCCACGGCACGAACGCCACCGACAGGACGCCGGTGAGCGCGACGAGGCCGGGGACGAGTCGGTCGCCGTGGTACCGGACTTCCCGCCCCGTCTCGTCCTTCTTCGGGTTGTCGACGTCGACGTCGGCGTCGAACACGTCGTTGACACCGTAGAGGAACACGTTCGCGGGGAAAAGAAAGTACGCGAACAGCGCGACGGCGAGCGGAGCGAACAGTTCCCCGGGAGTCCGGGCCGCGTAGGCGACCCCGACCACGACCGGCCCGGCGAGATACAGCCAAAACCGGGGGCGGGAGACCCGGAGCAGATAGCCGGCAGTGGTCCGCTCGCTCGGCAGGAATCGATCCAGGGCGGGTTGGGTCATGTAGCGTCGTCGATGAGGGCGTTGGCGGTGTGTTCGCCGCTGATCAGACACATCGGAACGCCGATTCCGGGGGTGGTGTACGAGCCCGTGTAGTAGAGTCCGGGACACGCCTCCGAGCGGCGCGACGGACGGAACAGCGCCGTCTGTCGGAGGGTGTGTGCGAGGCCGAGGGCCGTCCCCTGGATGCTGTTGTACCGGTCGGCGAACTCCGAGACGGAGAACCGCTCCTCGAAGACGATGCGGTCGCGCAACTCGACGCCGGTGTTCTCGGCGATGTCGTCGAGGACGAGGTCGCGATACCACGTTCGGACTTCCTCGGTGTCGTCGAGTCCCGGCGCGATGGGCACGAGCGCAAAGAGGTTCGAGTGCCCCTCGGGTGCGACGCTGTCGTCAGTCTTCGAGGGGACACAGAGGTAGTAGGCGGGGTCTTCGGGCCACGCCGGGTCGTCGAATATCTGCTCGAAGTGCGGATCCCAGTCGGTCGGCAACACGAGCGTGTGGTGGGCGAGCGGGTCGACGTCGCCCTCGACACCGAGATACAACAGGAACGCCGAGGGGGAGTACGTCCGGGACTCCCAGTAGTCGTCGTCGTACTGGCGCTCGTGCTCCGGGAGGAGTTCGCGCTCGGTGTGGGCGTAGTCGGCGTTGCTGACGACGTAGTCGACGTCGAACTCCCCGGCTTCGGACTCGACCGTGAAGCCCTCGCGGCGGTTGAGGATCTCGGTCACCTCGGCGCCGGTGACGTACTCGACGCCCATCCCCTCGCCCAACTCGACACAGGCGTCGACGACCGACTGGAGGCCGTTCTCCGGGTAGTAGACGCCGAGGTTGAAGTCGACGTGGCTCATCATGTTGTAGATCGCGGGCGTGTTGGTCGGCGCGCCGCCGAGAAAGACCAGCGTGTACTGCATGATCTGTCTGAGCTTCGGGTTCTCGAAGTAGTCGGCGACGTAGTCGTCCATCGTCCCGAGCAACTGGAGGCCGATCGGGGCGGCACGCATCACGTCGAGGTCGACCCAATCGCGCAGTCGGGGCCGGTCCTCGTAGATGAACTGCTCCATGGCGACCCCGTAGTGTTCCTCGGAGGTGTCAAGATACTCCGCCAAGGCGTCGCCGGCCCCCGGCTCGTAGGAGTCGAACAACTCGTACATCTCCTCGCGGTCGGCGGTGATGTCGACGCTGTCGCCGTCCTTGAAGAAGATCCGGTAGTGGGGGTCGAGGCGCTCGAGGTCGTAGAAGTCCTCCGGGGCGTGGCCGAAGTGGTCGAAGAACCGCTCGAAGACGTCCGGCATCAGATACCACGAGGGTCCCATATCGAATTTGAACCCCTCGGCTTCGAGCACGGACGCGCGCCCGCCGAGACCGTCGTTTTTCTCTAGGACTGTGACGTCGACGCCGGCGTCGGCGAGATAACACGCCGTCGACAGGCCACCGAACCCCGAACCGACGACCGCGACGGAGGGAGATTCAGACATACGCGACCGTACGGCCGCGAGCCATATGAAAACGGGTGTGGTGGAAAGACGCACGGGGAAACGACCTTGCCGTCCCGGGACGAACCGAGCGTATGGACACAGCAGTCGTCACAGGCGGCTCGCGCGGCATCGGCCGTGCGGTCGCGGCGACGTTCGCCGAACGGGGCGCCCACGTCGTCGTCTGTGCGAGGGACGACGCCGAACTCGAGCGGGCCGCCGCCGACATCGACGCTTCGGGCGGGTCGGTAACGGCGGTGCGTGCCGACGTCCGCGACGAGTTTGACGTCGAACGACTCGCGGAGACGGCTGCCCGGGCGGGCGACGCCGGGGGGATCGACTGCGTCGTCGCCAACGCCGGGGTCTATCACGGCGCGCCCGGCGGGACGGCGATCGAGGACGTTCCGTACTCGGCGTTCGACGACGCGCTCCGGACTAACGCCCGCGGGGTGTTCGCCACCGTCCGCGAGTCGATCCCACATCTGACTCCCGAGGCGCGGGTGCTCCTCCCGTCGGGCCGGATCGCCCGCGAGGCGATGGAGGGGTACGGCGCCTACGCGGTCTCGAAAGCGTCGGCCGAGGCCGTGCTCCGACAGTTCGCCACGGAAACGGCGTGGCCGATGGGGATCGTCGATCCCGGACAGGTCGGAACCGAACTGACGGACTACGCGAAGGGCCGCGATCCCGAGGACGTCGCCCCGATGTTCTGGTGGGCGGCGACCGAGGCCGACCCGGACGCCCTCGACGGCGAGGTTGTCGGGTTACGGGAGTGGAAGCGGGCCACGCGGTGAGCGCGATCCCGGACGCGGACGCGGACCCGAACACGAGCAACACGTCTGACATATATTCAATACAATAATATTTTTGTCATACCTGGGTTCGATCGATCGCCCGTATCCACGGGCGTCTCGACGGGGCGGACGGCAGGCAACCGACCGCGTGCGGTCCGTGCCTCCGACTCAGATGTCCGAGATCCGCGCGTACGCCTCGGGGAGCGCGGCCGCGTCTTCCGGCAGTAAGGCGACGACGAGGTGCTCGCTGAACCCCTCGACGTACTCGACCAGGGCGGCGATCCGGTCGGAGTCGATCGCCTCCAGCGAGTCCAAGAGCATGAACGGAACCGTCTCGTACACCTCGTGGGCCAGGTAGCCGGCCAGCGCGAACACGAGTCCGGTGACCTCGCGTTCGCTCTCCGAGAGGTGATCGATCGTGTCCTCGTAGGTCACCCCGCTGTCCGTCTGCCGGACGATGTGAAGCTCGAACGCGCGCTCCGTGGCCGTGCGCCGTCCCTCGCGTACCTCGCGCTCGACGCGTTCGAGCCAGATCCGTTCGAGGTTGCTGTATCCGAGAATCTCGAGCACCGAATCCATGTGGTCGTTGAACCCGTCGACGGCCTGCTCCTCGATGCGGTCGATGCGCGTCCTGAGGTCCTCGATTTCGGCCGTCAACTCCGCCCGCTGCTGTCGGAGTTGTGATTCGGCATCGAGCCGCTCCTCGACGCGGTCGATTTCGGCCTCGACGTCCTCGAGACTCTCCTCGAGGCGACCCAGTTCGTACTCGTGGCGGTTCGCCTCCTTGTGGAGGTCCAGCACGTCCCCGTAGCCGTCGTTTTCGAGGTCCTCGATCTCCGATTCGAGGTCCTCGATCTCAGCCCGTAGCGCCCCGCGTCGCTCCCTGAGGCGCTCGATCTCCGACTCGCTCCGCTCGATGTCTGAGACGACGTCCGCTCGTTGCCGCCGCAGTTGCTTGCGGCGGCGCTCGTTCCGTTCGAGCTCGCGGATCTCCTCTGTCAGCTCCTCGAGGCGCTCCTCGATGTCGTTCACTTCGGACAGTTTGCTCCGGCTGAGCTCCCGGAGCCGATCGACCGTCGCCTCGATCTGATCACGGGGAACCTCGCTACCGCACGTCCAGCAGGTGGTCGTCCCGTCCGGGAGGAGGCCGTCCGTGAGTTCGTCCCCGTGGTCGTCGGTCGGGGTCGAGTCCGGGACCTCGAGCGCGTCGAGGAGGGCGTCGTCCTCGCCGTCGAGCATACCCTGGTTGAACCCGATAACGTTCTGTACCTCGTTGATCTCCGCCTCGAGCCGGCGCTTCTCGTTGCGGAGCGTCTCGACTCGGGCCTCGATGTCTTCGATCTCGTCGACCGGGGGCGACGGCTGTTCCTCGAGTTCCGCGTCCAGTTCACGCTTCCGGGCCTCCGCCGACTCGAGGCTCTCGCGCTCGGTCTCGAGTTCGTACCGGACGTCCTCGAGATCGGAGCGCTTCGACCGAAGCTCCCCGAGCCGGTCCTCGAGTTCGGCTCGCTCCGCCCGCGTCTGTTCGACGGTCACGTCCTTCGCCTCGAGGGCCGACTCGACCGATTCGAGTTCGGACGTCGTCTCGTCGATCTCGTCTTCGAGCCGGGTCCGTTCCGCTTCCAGGGACGGCAGCCGGTCCTTGAGACCGTCCAGATCCTCGAGCTGTTCGTCGAGCTCCTCCCGCCTGTTGCGGTGCCGTTCGATCGCCGCCTGTATCTCGTCGGTGTCGACGGGCCGCAGAATCAGATCGCGTAACTCCCCGCCGGTCGCGACGGCCCGCCTGGCCTCGTTGGACTCGAGCAGGAACGCAAACAGGTCCGCCAGGGTCGGATCCTCGAGGTACGGTTCGCCGTCGGTGACGACCGACGAGCCCCGTCTCGTGAACTCGCGCGTGTACGTCTCGGGACCGATCGTCAACTCGACCGCCGCGCTTTCGGCGTCGCCCTTCATCGAAACGTCGCCGCTTCCGAGAGCGGCCATGATCGCCTGCAGCAGCGACGTCCGGTTCGTCGCGTTCTCGCCCGCGAGGACGGTCACTCCGGGGGTGAACGTCACCGACGTCTCGTCGATCCCGCCGATGTTCCTGACCGAAAGGGTAGCCTCCCCGGGGGCCTGCTCGGTGCTCATATCCCACGTACTGCGCCTCGGCGCATAAGTATGGTGAAACGTCCCCTCCGGAGGGCCTGAACGCAAGATACTAGTCGCCCTCGTCCTTCCTTCGGGCATGGGAGACGCCGACGACCGACCCGGGTCGGGACGAGGTCGCCGGAGCAAGGTGGTCCGCCTCATCGAGGAGTACGGCCTCGACTCGATCGGGGACGAATTGGAGCGCCGCTGGACCGCCGACGAGGACCGACAGAGCCTCAGGCAACTGGCGACGTATTTCAACCAGCGGCTGCTCGAGCGCGCGCTCGAACGGGTCGACGTCCGGCCGCTGGACGGCGAAGTCGAGAACACCTACCGGCTGTTGACGGACGACGCCCGGAACACGGATCGGACGCGGATCCGTCGCCGGCTCGAACGCGACGGCCTCGACGTCGAGGCGCTCGAGTCGGACTTCGTCACGTATCAGGCGATCCGGACGTACCTGCGGAAACACCGGGGCGCCGAGTACACCCCCGACGAGACGGATCCGATCGAGCGCGAGGTCACGAACGTCCAACAGCTCCGGGGACGGGTCGACACCGTCACCGAGGGCAAACTCGAACAGCTCCGCTCCGGCGGCCACCTCGACATCGGATCGTTCCGGACGCTCGTCGACGTTCGCGTCGTGTGCGAGGACTGCAACACGCAGTTCGACGTCGTCGACCTGATCGAACGCGGCCGCTGTGAGTGTTCGGAGTAAGCCGGTTCGTCCGCTCGAACTCGCTTCGTCCGCTCGAACGGCCCGCGTGGGCGCTTTCGCTAACAGGCATAAACGTGTTAGAGTTGATACCGCGAGAGGAGTGGCCGTGACGGTAGCCGCTCTCGATGAAGCAAAAATATCATATATTTATATATAACTTATAATTTATATTTTTCGCGCGCCGAGCGGAAAACCGGTGTCCCGCCCCCGAGTCCCCAGTTTTATTCCGCTGTCCGGCGTATCGGCGGTATGGAGTGTTCGGTTTCAGGGGACGTGTCGCGGTACCTGAACGCGCTCTACGACGCGTACGACCACTTCGACGTGCGTCAGACCACCGTCAGCGTCGATCGCGAGCGGTTCGAAGCGATCGCGGACCGGCCCGACGGCATCGCAGTTCGCGTCGAACTCGAGAGCGAGGGCGAGCTGATCGTCCGGCCGGACGGCGACGGGTGGACGCTCCCGGGCGGGGTAATCGAATCGGCCCCCGAGCCCGATGCCGTCGCCGGGGCCGTCGAGCGCTGGACGGGCATCGACTGCGCCATCGACGAGCTCGATCGGGTTTCGCTCGTCGGCGTTCGGTGCGACGGCCGCCCCCGACTGTGGATCGTTTCGGCGACGTTTTCGGCGACGGTGACCGGCGGCTCGCCGGGAGAGAACGCGGTCTGGCGCGAACGCGACGCGGCGGCGGCCGCGTTGCTCCCGTGAGAGAACACCGACTCGACATACCCAAGGGCCGTCCGCCCTCGGTTCGGATATGGGCACGCCACTCGACTCCCGCGAGGCGCAGGTCGCCGAGACCCTCGATCGACTCTACGAGCAGTATCCCGATCCCGAGATCTCGCTGGAGTTTTCGAACCGGCTCGAACTCCTCATCGCTGTCATCCTCTCGGCGCAGTGTACCGACGAGCGCGTCAACCGCGTGACGGCCGACCTCTTCGACGCCTACGACGGCCCCGAGTCCTACGCCGAGGCCGACGAGTCCGAACTCGCCGCCGCGATCGACTCGATCACCTACTACAACAACAAGGCGAGCTACATCAACTCCGCCTGCCGCGATATCGTCGATCTCCACGGCGGGGAGGTCCCCGACACGATGTCGGAGCTGACTGATCTCGCCGGCGTCGGCCGGAAGACCGCGAACGTGGTCCTCCAGCACGGCCACGAGGTCGTCGAGGGGATCGTCGTCGACACCCACGTCCAGCGCATCTCGCGACGCCTCGGACTGACCGAGGAACACACGCCCGAGAAGATCGAATCGGACCTCGTGGAGATCATCCCGGAGGGCGACTGGAAGGAGTTCACCCACCTGCTGATCAGCCACGGCCGCGACACCTGCACCGCGCGCAACCCCGACTGCTCGGAGTGCGTTCTGGAGGACATCTGTCCGTCGTCGAAACTGGACAGCGCGGTGGATCTGGCCGACGGCAGCGAGTGGTGAGTCGATCGACGTCGCCGCCCCGCCCGGACGCACGGGCACGGCCGTGGGACCGCCTTCCGGCGCTCACGCGCTCGAGAGCTCCAGCGTGACGGCCGTCCCGGCGTCGCCGGTGTCGAGTTCGAACCCGCCGCCGTAGGCGTCCATCGCCCACCGGACGAACCACAGGCCGAGCCCCTGGGCGTGGGTCATCTGGTCGATCTCGGCCTCGCGGGTGATCACCGAACGATCCGGTTCGGGGATCCCGGGGCCATCGTCCGAGATAGTCAGCCGGACCCGCCGACCCTCCTTCGTCGCTGTCACGCGGATCTCCGGGGCGTCGCCGCCGTACGTGACCGCGTTGTCGATCAACTCGACGACCGCGGTCCGGAGTTCGGTGCCGGCGCTGACGCGGAGGTCGTCGGGGGCGTCGACCGAAATCGTCGCCGACGGGAACTGCGAGCGGTACGTCTCGGCGACGTCCTCGATCGTCTCGCGGAGATCGATCGGCGTGTTCGTCCGGTCGCCGCTCCGGATGATCTCCTGGGTCCGTTCGAGCGTGTCGTGGGTTTCCGAGAGGCGGTCCGCGATCGTCCGGACCTGTTCGGAGAGCTCCCGGCGGTCCTCGGGCGTGTCCGCGGCCTCGATCCCGCTCTCGACGCCGAGGAGATACTGGGCCTCGTGCCGGAGGTTGTGCCTGACGAGTCGATTCAACACCGCCAGTTTCTCGCGCTGTCGGGCGAGCTCCTCGGCCCGGATGCGCTGGACGTCGCGGACGCCGATGATGACGTGTGCGAAGGTGCTCACCGAGAGCAGCGTCGCCCCGGCGAAGATCGGCAATTCGACGCCGGAGAGCGAGATCAAGACCAGGATCAGCCCCAACAGGGCGGTTCCGAGCGCCGCCCACCCGGCGATCCGCGGGACGTGCTCGGCCGTCGTCTCGTCCCTGAGCAGCAGGTAGCCGATCACGATCAGCGCGGCCGGCAGGAGGACTCCGAGGGCGGCCAACACGAGCGCCGGGGCCGGACCCGCCCCCGTCCGAAGCCGGAGGGCGTTCGGAACGAGCAGCGCGACCCCGATCGAACTGATGACCGCCGCCGAGAGGATCCCGACCGGCGTCGAAGTGTGTATCGATCCACCCATGGGCCGGAGCCACGACCGGACGGCTGATAAAAGGCCTTCACGGGTCGGGCGCCGATACGGGGGCCTCCCGATCGAAGTGAGACGTCACCGTCTCCCTCAGCGTTCCCGTCCGCGTCGCCGGGAGACGATCGGCGTCAGACGCCCCGCAACGCTTTTTTCCATCGGATTCGACGAACGAATGATGAGTACACTCGGCGGCCTGCTCGACGAGATCGTGTCGGATGTCGACGGGACTATCCTGTTTTCCCCGAGCAGGTCGCTGTACGAACGCTTCGCCGAGGCCGACGACCCGATCGTCGTCGCGACGGCGGACGCGGTTGACGCCGAGCGGTACGTCGAGTTGCCCCTCGAGTTCGACGACGTCAGCGAGCGGGTCCGGTTCGGGGTCGAGGGGGCCATCGACAACGGGTTCGCCGAGGAAGGCCAACAGCTCGCCTGCGTGCTCGCGCTGTTCGCCGAGGACGCCGACACGATCACGCGCGTCCGGGCGGGCGAGTTCGAACGCTCGGGCGTCTACGACCTCTTCGTCAACAGCCGCGCGGAACCGTCCGTCATCCGGAACGTCCTGGAGGTCGCCATCGAGTTGGGCAAAAAGGGGCAAAAGGGCAAACGCGTCGGCGCGCTGTTCGTCGTCGGCGACGCGGGCAAGGTCATGAACAAGTCCCGGCCGCTCAGCTACAACCCCTTCGAGAAGAGCCACGTCCACGTCGGCGACCCGATCGTCGACGTGATGCTCAAGGAGTTCTCGCGGCTCGACGGCGCGTTCGTCATCAGCGACTCCGGGAAGATCGTCTCGGCGTACCGGTATCTCGAGCCCGCCGCCGAGGGCGTCGACATCCCGAGGGGCCTCGGCGCGCGCCACATGGCCGCCGGCGCGATCACGATGGACACGAACGCGGTCGCGGTCGTCCTCTCGGAGTCCGACGGGCTGGTCCGGGCCTTCTCCGGCGGCGAGATAATCCTCGAGTTGGATCCGGAGGCGTACTGATGTATCCCACGGTCGCCCGCGGGTGGATCGGAGGGCTCTCGACGCCCGAACGGAACCTCTTCGTCGCCGTAGTGGTCCTGTTTTTGGGGATCGCCGTCGGTGCGCTCGCCGCCACGCTCGTCCGGCGGTTACTCGTCGCCCTCGGGGTCGACGACGCCGTCGAGGGGACGTCGTTCGAACGGACGGCGAGACAGCTCGGCGGGTCGACAGTCCAGTTTCTCTCCCGTCTCGTCGGGGCGTTCGTCTTCTTTCTCGCGGCGCTATACTCGATTCGGACGGTCGGATTGGTGCCGGGCGAGGCGCTGATCGAGGAGGCCGTGGCGTTTCTCCCGCGGCTGTTCGTCGCCGTCTCGTCGGGGCGTTTGTCTTCTTTCTCGCGGCGCTATACTCGATTCGGACGGTCGGATTGGTGCCGGGCGAGGCGCTGATCGAGGAGGCCGTGGCGTTTCTCCCGCGGCTGTTCGTCGCCGTCTTCGTCGTGTTGGTCGGTCTCGTCGTCGGCGACAAGGCGGAAATCGTCGTCGACGAGCGGCTCCGGAGCGTGAAGCTCCCGGAGGTGACCGTCGTCTCGACGCTTCTGAAGCTCTCGATCCTCTACGTCGCCGGCCTGGTCGCGTTATCGCAACTCGGCGTCGCGACGGCGGCGCTTCTGGTGTTGCTCGCCGCCTACGCCTTCGGCGTCTTCTTTCTCGGCGGCTTGGCGTTCAAGGACTTGCTCGCCTCCGCGGCCGCGGGCGTCTATCTCCTCATGTCGGAGCCGTACGCCATCGGTGACGAGGTCGAGATCGCCGGCCGCCGCGGGATCGTCCAGGAGATCGACGTGTTCGTGACCCACGTCGAGGACGACGGCGAGGAACACGTCGTCCCGAACCGGAAGGTGATTCGGGAGGGCGCGATGCGGGTCCGGGACTGATACGGACTATTCGAGGCTCTTACCGACGAGCGCCAGGGCTGGATCGACGCTCGCCGGTGATCTGTTACAATAACCCGTATGAGACACCATTTATATCGCTCGCGGATCGATCGCCGAGCGTGCTGAACCTGAACCTCGAGTCGTTCATGATCGAACTCAAAGACGGAAGCATCGAAAACGTCGGCCCGAGGAACAAGTCGGCGACCGCGAAGCTCTTTCATCCCGACTCGGTCGAGGCGCGTGCCTTCGGCGACAGCCAGCTCAAGATCGTCGCGAGCGACGCCGACGGCAACGAGGTCCAGATCGCGTTGTTCCCGGAGGACGCGGCGACGATCGCCGAGGAGATCGCGTCGGCCCGCGAGGAGGTCGGCGACGGCGAGTAGCTACCGCTCGCCGGTCGAGTCGGTCGTCGCACCCGTCCTCTCCGCCGTCGAAACCGGTTCGGCCGGCACCCCGGCCCACGTCTCGCCCGCCGGGACGTCCTCGGCGACGAGGGAGTTCGCGGCGACCTGCGCGTCCGGGCCGACCTCGACGCCGGGCAACACGACCGTCCCGGCCCCGATCATCGCCCGCTCGCCGATCCGGACCTCGCCGGTCCGGTACTCCCCCTGCAGGAACTCGTGGCACAGAAGCGTCGCGTCGTAGCCGACGATCGCGTCGTCCTCGATCGCGACGAGCTCCGGCCAGAACACGTCCGGCGTCGATTCGAGCCCCCACGAGACGCCCGTCCCGACGGTGACGCCGATCGACCGGAGCAGCCAGTTCTTCAGCCGGAGGCTCGGCGCGTGCCGGGCGAGGACGATCGCCACGTAGTTGAAAACGACCCGAAGCGGGTGTTTCGCGTCGGGCCACGACCAAAGCGAGTTGCGCCGGCCGGGGGTGGGGTGGCGGGCCAGTCGGTCGTGGCGGCGCCCGACCCTCCGGGCATCGGAGCCGTCGCCGTCCCCGTCGTCGCCGCTTTTCGAACCCGTATCCGGCCGGTCTTCGCCCGTTCGGCGCGTCACGTCATCCTCCTCGCCCGGCATCGGCTTAAATCACCGCTCGGCGTCGGTCGGTACGTCGTCCCCGTCGGAGGCGGCTGACGCGTCCCCCGGATCGCCGACGGCGACCGGTTCGGCCTCGCGGACCCGGACGCCCCGCGCCGCGAGGTGTTTCGTCCGGTTTCTCGCGAAGTCCTCCTCCTCGGTGCCCCGCGTCGCGAGGACGTACATCCGGGCCTTCCCGACGGGGCGCATCGTCCGGCCGGCCCGCTGGGCGCCCTGGCGGCGCGACCCGCCGAGCCCCGAGGCCGCGAT
>Ga0209917_1000305_pt1 | contig 20608 bp, 20 predicted proteins | sample SalPon2_C_H2O_MG_FD_185710 | JGI IMG/M metagenome (GOLD analysis project Ga0209917, IMG submission 185710) | Salt pond water microbial communities from South San Francisco under conditions of wetland restoration - Salt Pond MetaG R2_C_H2O_MG... | ecosystem: Environmental > Aquatic > Non-marine... | reverse complement strand
GGGCGGAGAATCCGACCAAGCCGTTGGGCGTACTGCCGCTTCGAAGCACTTCCTGAGAGAATGATCCCCACGTTCGCGGCCGGGACATCGATCCCCTCATCAAGGACTTGCGACGTGGCCAACATCGAATACTCACCGGTACGGAACCGTTCGAGGATCTCGGTGCGTTCGTCAGTGGGTGTCTGGTGGGTGATACAGGGGACGATGAACTCCTGGGAGATCTCGTAGGCGAACTCGTTGTTGGCAGTGAAGATGATCGTCCGGTCGTCATAGTGCCGTTTCAGCAGGTTATCGAGCGTATCCAGCTTCTTCTCAGCTGTGCGGGCGGTTGTTTCGGCTCGTTGTTTGGCGATCAATGCCCGCCGCCCCTGTGGGTCATACGACGTACGCTTGAGGAACTCTTGGTAGCCATCCTCTTTCCAGAGCTCGATATCGTGACTATCGATATAATCACGGTAGATTTGGTACTCCTCGTCATAGGTCTCCCGTTCATTCTCGGTGAGTTCGACCTGGAGATGGATCGTTTCGTACTCGCTGAGATACTCGCCAGTCAACTCATCAACTGCCTCTTGATAGACGACTGATCCGAGAAGATCTTCCAACACTTCGTGTTTCTCGTCAGCCCGCTCGTAGGTGGCAGTCAGCCCGAGTCGATACGGCGCAATCGTCATCTCGGGGATCTGTTGATAGGTCGGTGCCGGGAGGTGGTGGACTTCATCGACAACAAGCAATCCGAACTGATCGCCGTACTCGTTGATATACCGGTAGGCCGAATCGTACGTGGTGACCGTGATGTCGGTCACGTTGTGGCTGCCACCACCGAGGACGCCGACACCGTCTGGGAGTTGCTCACCGAAGGCGTTCGTGAGCGTGGCGTGCCACTGGTTCATCAGGTCAATCGTTGGTACCACCACGAGTGTGCTGACACCGGCGTCAGCGATAGCTTGGACGGCAAGAAACGTCTTGCCGCTCCCAGTCGGGAGGACAACACTGCCGCGACGGTTATTTTCTCGCCACGCTGCGAGGGCTTCTTGTTGGTAGTCCCGCGGTTCGATAGCGACCGATGGCGTGAGATCAAATTCAGAATATGAGCGTGCAGTGTCGGCAAACTCCGCGAGACTTGTAGTCGATTCTCGAAGCGTGGCTTGGCCGTCGCCGGTGGCCCACTCGTAGATATCTCGATAATGCTGTGCTTGAGCCCGATACTCCTCAACACGGTCGTCCCATTCAACGTGAGGGACAGTATCAGGAGCGTCTTCGAGCAAGAGAGTGCCGTCGTCAAACGAGAGACGCATTCGGTTCGGCCTACAGTGGGGACGTACTTGTCGCTGCTGGGTCAAAACACAATGAATCAATCCCCTATCGACCCTCAACCACTAACGGCGTATATTCACTTGAGACGGTCAAAATCGAGTGATTTACACTTGGAATGTGTGGTGTGCAGTGGGATACTAACCGCAGCTGTGCTGCTGCACGCTGGGAATACTATAATTTAGTGTACACACTCGGATATCCGAATTGCCTTTATTACTTCTTATATACTACTTTTATACCAGTCCGTGCTGTATCTCCGATTGTACTACTAACACATGGTCAATCCGACAGAAACAATCGAAATCCAGAATGTCGTTGCCTCCACAGGGATCGGTCAAGAACTTGATCTCGAAGCACTTGCGACCGACATCCCAGGAGCCGATTTTAACCCTGACAACTTCCCCGGACTAGTCTACCGGACGCAAGACCCGAAGGCTGCTGCACTGATTTTTCGCTCCGGTAAGATCGTCTGTACCGGTGCATCGAGTACCGAGGAAGTGCACGGCGCACTCGATATCGTCTTCGAGAAATTACAGGGGCTGGGGATTCCAGTCGGTGACAATCCAGAAATCACTGTCCAAAATATCGTCTCCAGTGCAGACCTCGGCTACAGCCTCAATCTTAACGCGCTCGCAATTGGACTTGGACTCGAAGATGTCGAGTACGAGCCAGAGCAGTTCCCGGGGCTTGTCTACAGAATGGATGATCCCGAAGTCGTCATTCTACTCTTCGGCAGTGGGAAAATCGTGATCACCGGTGGCAAAACGCCAGAAGACGCCACTGTAGGCGTCGAGAAGATGACCGAACGGATTGCCGATCTCGGCTTGGCAGGCTGATTGCCGGGACTGGAACTTTTGCCGTACTAAGAATATGCCGTAATTCGGTTACGTAACTAGTTTCCATATTCTGGTTACGGTTACTGATTACAATTATTAATTACACATTCAATATTCATCAGCCTCTTCAAGAACTTTCTGTTTACGCGCTTCTTTTGCATCTTTTAACACCTCAGGAAGGGCCTCCTGCAAACCGATACGGAGTAATAGTCGTGCAACATCGCTCTGAGAAGCACTATCGGTGCTCACTGCAGTATCACCGTCAACGACTGTTTCTAGTTTAGTAGCGATATGAGAGAGTTCACCTGTATCGCTGAGGCCGACTAGCAGACCTTTCAGGCGTGCATCTCGTAAATTAATATTCTCTGGTGCATCACCATCATCGATGGCAGTCAAGGCCTGCTTGATCGCTGTCACTCGATCAATAGTCTGTTCATCGGAGGTTGGCGTTTCAGTTGGCTCAGATGTATGCCGCGACTGTTCTTTTGATTGCTGAAGCAATTCTTCGGGATCAGCGTCTGGGTTGTTACTCATTGTTATCGTGGGGTGAGCTGCTCAAGTAGGAGCTCAGTGTTTGTTTGGTAAGCGTCTCGGCTCCGTTTACCAGTCGAGTAGAGTTCATCATCAGCGGCGTCGAACAACGTTCGACCAGCAGATTGGAGGTTGCCGATATTTTGTGACTGGGCAACTGGTTCACCGGCGATTTCAGCATATGCCGCCTGAATGTCGTTCACAAACTCCTCTGACTGCGTCGTGCGTGCATCAATCATCGTCGGGATGACCATCGCCAAGTGTGGATGTACATCGTGCTGCGCTAATACGTCCTCAAGATCATCACGTATGGCAGCTAAATCGCCGCGAAGGTTGTCAAGTTGATCACGCTCGAAGGCACCTGGGCATAGCGGCGTGACGATATTCTCAGCAGCGAAGACGCCGTTCAGAGAGATATTATCTTCCTTGCCAGGGAGATCCAGTAATACCAGATCATATTGATCAGCGAGTTGATTGCTAATGAACGAATCAAGTTTTAGATACCGTTGTTCAACTGGGACTGAAGCAAGATTGTTATCTGCACCGCTCAAGCCCGCATCTGAGGGTATGAGATCAGGCCCCTCCCCAGTATCGTAGACCATTCTCTCTACGATATTTGGAATATTATCCACGATGAACTCCCAGTCGTCACCGAACACAGCTGAGATTGGTGCATCTGGATCGGCCACGTCGTCGGCAAGACCGAACTGTGTGGCGAGATCATTTTGAGTCCCAGCGAGATCGATCAGGACGACGTTCAAATCGTGGAGATTAGCCGCTGCTGTAGCAATATGGGCAGCTGACGTTGTTTTTCCAACGCCTCCTTTCCCCACATAAAACGCCGCACGTTGTGTTTCACTCATTACGGTTACAGTAACCGTAACCAAATTACATAAACGTTAGTCAGACACCTGTCTGGCATTCTACGTTCCTCAGAGACGAGTTGATCAGATCCCACCCGCCGGTATCGATGAGATCTACCAATTTTCACAACCAACACTGAGCCAAATCAGTAAGGAGTTTACTTATCAACCATCTCAAATACTGCTTCAGGAGAGTTCATTAACGTATGAAGAGTGAACGATCCACGACCCCGCCCACCACCAGTTTTGTCAGATTCAGTGATTTCCAAGAAAGATAGCTCTCGGAGAAGATCTCGGACTCGATCTAATCCAAGTGGCTCACTCGCTTCAGATTCACAAATTGTCTCGTAAGCCTCATACACCTCTGTCGTACGGAATTCGTCCCGAGAATCGTTCTGGGTATCAAGGTTAGCCAGTGCCACTACAATGTATTTCGAGTGAGGAGGCAATCCCGACAAAAGCTCGCGCAGTCGATCAGCCTCAGCCCGTTTCTGGGCACGATCTACGTGTTCTTCAAGAACTTTTTCGGCCCCTTCCTTAGTCGCTATATCACCAGCGTTTCGTAAAATGCGGATTGCTCGTCGTGCATCCCCATGTTCACGAGCAGCTAGTGCAGCGGTCTTCGGAATCACACCAGAGTCCAACGCTCCGTCACGGAAGGCGTCGGTTCGAGCCTGCATTATATTTTGTAATTGAGCTCCGTCATAGGGAGAAAAGACGAGTTCGTCATCGCCAAGCGAGGATTTCACTCTCTCGTTGAGGGATTTGCGGTAGTTGATTTTATTCGAAACCGCTACAACTCCAACATCAGTGCTGATTTTCCCGCTTTCTTTCGCACGTGTGAGTTGCATCAATACCCCTGCCTCACTATCATCATCGTTGACGAGTTGATCGACCTCGTCAAGAATGATGATTGCAGAATCATAGAGCTCATCAAGCGTATCCCACAAATAGTCATAGTAGTGAGCCCGGCTGAGACCAACACGTGGGATTGAAAATCCACTTTCGGACTCATCATTGAGTCCACGGCCGATAGCAGAAGTCGCCTGTGTTTCTGTTGAGTGCTGTGAGCAATCGACATAAACGACGCCTACATCGACATCATTCTGTGTAGCCGCCCGTTGAGCACGATTAGCAACGGATTGGGAGACGAGAGATTTGCCGGTGCCAGTCTTCCCGTAAATTATGAAACTAGATGGAGGTTCTTTGCGGATTACCGGTTCCAGCTTGGAAGCAACCTGTTCCATTTCATCGTCTCGACCGATAATGCGGTTTTGATCGGGGACGTGGCCCACCTCCAAGAGTTCCGGACGGACGATCAAGGATTGTTTCGTTTGAGCATCAGCAAAAAGTGGATCGTCAATCCCTGTTTGTTCGGCCGTCTCATCAACCATACAGACTACAGACAGACGTGATACAAATACTTTCGCACCAAATTCCAACTGTATCTGTTTATATTTACGTATTAGAGACGTTGTACCGAAGGTTATTATCTTCAGGTTTAATTAAAATCACCCCTCGTTCCAACTGTATTCGCGGCCTAGGTGAAGTAGACGCCACGGAACTTGATCCCAAGTGGTCTACAGATGAGAAAGGCGAGTGTCTCGGGCTTGACTCCGAGACGGTTCACAGCGGAAGCAAGGCGGAAGCCCATCGGCTTTAGCCGTGGGAGGAAGCCGACATGAACAGGCACTAACCACTAAACAGCGATAGATTGACCCCCATAATGTAATAAATTATAATAAAGAGTAGTTACTACTGTGAGATATGGCGTGGGAGGTCACAAGAACGGTGCGAATCCCTCTTGTTGTTCCTGATGACCGCAAGAGCGACCTCCATGCCACCAACGACTTGTTTCAGCACTGCGCGAATCGAACTGCAGAGTGGGCGTGGCGATACCCACATGACGACTGTGTGACCAACAAAAATCAGGCTGAGAAGGCTCTTTACGACCAACTCCGCGGGGAAACCAATCAACTCCACGCCAACCTCGTGCAGAAAGCCATCAAGCGGGCGATCAAAGATATCGACAATTGCGTTGATCGATTAGCGGACGACGGGAATACGAGCTGCCCACACTACGACACGTTCAGTATTGCCTACGACAAGCGAGCGGCGACCTTCTACCGCGATAAAGTGAGTCTCGCCACACCCAACGGGCGCGTCGTCTGTGAGTACGACCTGCCGGAGAATCCAGAGGGGACGCCACACGAGAAGTACCTGCTGAACGAAGGCTACGACTTTTCTACCAGTACCGTCCACTACGACAGCGAAGCCGACGAGTTCTACCTACACGCAGCGATGGAAACGGCCGTTGACGCTGACAGTCCTGAGAAAGCCGAGGATGCGAACGTCCTTGGCGTGGACTGCAACGTCGACGACCACATTGCTGTCACCTCAACAGGCAACTTTGTCGGCAACGCCGATCTGTTCAACCACGAACGCCGTGAGTTTGAGAAACGGCGTGGTGCTCTCCAACAGACGGGGACGCGAAGCGCACACCTAACGTTCCAGCGGCTCGGTGATCGGTTCGGACGGTGGAGCGAAGATTACCTGCATCGATGCTCAAAGGAGATTGTTGCAGAGGCCGAACGCCACGGCTGTACGCACGTCGCCTTCGAGGACTTAGACCAGATTCGTGATCGGATCAGCGACGGCAAGAAATTCCAGCAGTGGGCGTTCCGTGCGCTACAGGAACAGGTCGAACACAAAGCCGCACTCGCCGGGATAGCCGTCTCGAAAGTCGAACCGTCTTACACCAGCCAGCAGTGCTCAAAATGCGGAACGACGCTGGATGAGAACCGCGACGGGCAACACTTCCAGTGTCTTGACTGTGGGTACACGGCGAACGCGGATTACAACGCAGCGAAAAACGTGGCTCGAAAACTGGCGTTGCAGCTCCAGCGTGGGCAGAAGTCCCTCGCTGGAGGGGCGTTCTGTCAGTACGCCCTGAAGTCGGGGACGCTGATTGTGAACGCTACTGAAGTGGCGTCCGACCACTACTGGTCGACAGAACGGGAGTCCACCGACAAGCCAACGGCTTCAGCCGTTGGTAGCTGACTAACCACACCCCACGTTCCAAGTGTATTCGCTGACAGTCGCCAGATACTATTAGCCCAGATATCTTTTACACCCCTTGTTCCAACTGTATATTTTGACACTTTTACGGAGTCGATCACCGGAACATGGTGAAGATAACAGAGATAACACACACCCCTTGTTCCAACTGTATCTCTGATGTTAGCGGTAGGTAGAGACTGTTGAGCTCTAGATATCATATTTTAGCCAAACGAAGATCAGTATATTTGTATGAGTCCCTCTACCCGTCGAATTCAGGCCATTTACACTTGGAACGTGGGGTGTGTTCCACTTAATATACCATCTATTCTATCCCCTATTTATTCTATTATACAGTTGGAACGTGGGGTGTGGGTAGGTAAACTAGTTTAACCACATTAACACAACAACAACAACAGTAACAACAACAACAGCAACAACAACTACAATTACAACTACAACTACGACTACAGCAGCAGCAACTATGACCGCATACAAACTAGTTTCTCGGAAAAAGGCCGTCTACACATCGTCAGGACGAGGTGCGTCCTCGTATTTGACCATCTTTTCGGGCTTGTCGGAAATCGTCTCGTAGATCTGCTGGAGGGTTTCCTCAGCCGCGAGTAGGTTGTGTTCCTTGAGGAACTCTCGTCCGTCTTCGCTGAGGCCGTAGAACTTCCAAGGATAGCCTTGTCGCCGCTGATCGTCGTCTAAGGCGACTTCTTTCACGATGCCCGCCTCGATCAGCTTCTGCACGTGTTTGTACACTGTAGCGTCGCTTACGCTGGGGTTGAGTTCCTCAAGCTCATACATCGAGGGCAGCTGTTTGGGGTGCTGGAGGATATTGTTGACGAGTGCAAACCGTGTTTGTTGCGTGACGAAATGGACGAGCTCACGGGACTCTGTCCCCTCAGTAGTTTTGAGATCGGTGCTCATATGATACGCTACACATTCTGGCGACAAGTAGTTTACCCTGAAGTAAATTACTCACAAGTAAATCATAGAGTTTACTCGGTAAATCTCTTCATAAATCATATCTCACTAGATTGAGAATGCTGTGTATGCCAGATGAGGAACCGCCAGTGCCCGAAGATATTCTCCTGAGTGCAAAGGAGCAACTCGATGAGAAAGAGATCTCGCTAACCGACAACGAGGAAATCCTGCACGCTCTGAGCGAGTTGACACCAGTCTACGAGAACGAGCGGTCGTACTTCGTATTAGGTAACTACGACCGGGAGCCGATCCGTCGGCTGAATCTCGTGGTTGATCGGCTGAACCGGCGGCAAGACGCCTACGCTTTTCGCATGGTTGATATCCGCGGTGAGTGGGATAATAGTATCCAGAAGTTCTGCCTCATCGCTGATCTCGTGACGTACCTTGTCGGCGTCGCTGAGAAAGAACCGAGTGACTTCCTCGTTGAGCAGGGTCTACTCGTGGGTACAACAGAGTACTTTGCGAAGAGCCATGTCCTCAAACGAGAGTACCCGGCCGAAACCCAGCCGTTTGGCTGGATGGAGGACGGTGTCTTCGATTTGTTCGACCAGGAGGGACGACTGTATCGTTGGCAGACTGAGTCGGAGCTCGTCGATGTGACAGCAGAACTCCCGTGATCTCGGGTATGAATGACGCTGTTTCGGTGAAAAGAGCGAATCGAGTGTGAAAGCTTCGTCACCGGTGGAGGGTGTCTCGAAATCTTACCTAACAATTATGCCGTATCGGATTCTACTGTTTGGTAAGAATGCCAGTAGATCAACCGCAGCCACCTGAGAGTGTCCCGAAGTACATCACAGAGGGGGTTCCCAAGCAGGATGACACTACACTTCGTGAACTGCAATCATGGATTGACGACCTCATCGAGTACCGTAGCGATATCTCTGCTGAGGACATCGAGGTGAGCGAAGAGGAGTCGCTTGAAGCGGTCGATGATAGCGGTGAGACAACGACAGTGATCAAGAAAGTCCCCTGCGGGAAGGATGCGTGCTCTACGTGTCCCCACGGGCCATATCGATATGAGGTTCATCGTGAGGGAGGCAAACTCATCTGGGAATACGAGGGTGCAGTTGATGAGTGAATCGGCTTGAACAGCCGTGTTTGATCACTAGAAGGCGTCGGGTTAGGTTCCCAGAATAACGGCGTTGAAGCGGGATGATTTGGAATGTGACACCCCTAACCTCCCGCTTCACTGGACGAGTTACCTTCGCGGTCAAAAGGATTGCCGGTGATTGGGACGAACCTACCGCTCCGGTCGTGTTTTCCCGGATCTGGTCGTTGGTTGCTTTTATCGTGTATTGTTGAGTAGTGTCTACTAATTAGTATGGCTGGAAGAGAGAAGAAGAGAGAGCATTACGTTCCTCAGTTCTATCTGAAGGCGTTTTCTGCGGATGACTCTGAGCCGTACAATCTGTTCTGTTATGATATGGCGGAAGACAGTATGTTTAGGAGCAGCACGAGAAATATCGCTCAGAGCAGCTATTTTTACGATTTGAGTGAGAAACAGGCTTTAGAAGATTTGTTCGGAGATATGGAGTCTGTGTTTGCTCAAGTGCATGAGAAGATCATCCAATCTCAACGTATCTCAACTCTCACACCGGATGAAAAATACGTTATGGCATATTTTATTTCTCATCAACATATCCGTACTCGAAAGTTCAGAGATATCGTTAAACAGGCCTCTGAGCATACTTTGGAAGTTGTTGACGAAGAGAAGGGTGACAAGGAAGCCCGAAGAACAGTAGAGGCTGGGACGACGGAGGAAGGTGCAAAGCATTGGCAGGCTCAGTTAATGTCTAACTCCCTCAGAGGATTTGCAGATCTTCTGATTCAGATGAACTGGTTCCTGTTCGTGAATGAAACAGACTATCCGTTGTGGACTTCGGATCATCCTATAGCCATTTTTAACCCGATGAATCCGGAATCTGATCCCGAAAAAGGGATAAAGCAGCGTGGTACGAAGATACACGTCCCACTCAGCGATGCTGTTGTTCTCGCTCTCTATGATCCCAGAGATCAACTGGTACTTATTCATTTTCTGCTAGCCGCTGGTATCGATTTTCGAACCGAGTAAGACATGACGAGCAGCAAAAATGATAAAGCTCACCGCCAATTTGCGCTTTCTCACCTTCACTGTCGATAGATTTACCACATTCCACACAGTCTATTGCGAACTCCATTCCATCAACAGTCGGTGCCCACATGGCATCTTCGACAAGAGTGACCGTATAATCTTTAATACTATTTTTGTTAAGTAGATTCTTCATCCACCTGTGTACTCCGTGAGTACCGATACGAGCGTAGAACCGTATATTGCCCTCTGCAGTAACAAAGATGTGTTCAACTGCTTCATCAGCCTCTACCTGAGTACGAGCCGATTCAAGAGCATTAATTGGTACCTCAAGATCAATCAATACTGCTGTACCCCCCTGAAGCTTTGATCGATTGATATTGATAGTAAAACTGTTTATAATATCTGCCTCCCTGAGTCGATTTACACGATCTGATACTGCGGGCCCTGATAGACCAACTTGCTCGCCGATTTCACTGTATGGTTGGCGAGCATTATTGTTTAATATTGATAGTATCTCCATATCCGTTTCGTCAAGTTTGCGCATGATATTGAATTAATCCTAAAAAACAAATAACTATCTATTGTCCTCTACAGGTTTATATTGTGGTGAAAGTAATAATAAAATCTGATAAAAGTCGCAATTTTCTTCCAAAATCAAAATATAGGCTATTCTCTTTGGCTACTATTTGGCTCTTAGAAACAATCAGTCAATAAAAATAACTGCAGAAGAGAGTATAAATATTAATTTAAATCGGTTTAATCATCGCCTTTTGCAACTTGCTCAGGATCATCATATTTTGCTTCTCGCCGGGCTGAGATGTCTTTGATCGAATGTTCTGGTGGTACATCTATTGAAGGATTTTCGTCGAAGAAGTTCACTGGCTCAAGTTTGAAACTTGAGATGTGAACTGGAAGAATCGGCCAATCCTCTGGGCGCGTAATATGGTTAACGCCAAGAGTATACCAGAGCACAAGATCCTCGCCATCAAGTGATCTATCTTCTTCAGTCCACTCGGGCAGGCCCTTGCCGCCAGCACTTTGATTAATGTATTCACCAGCTGGGAAGCGTTCGTCTTCGTTATACGGGGTCGCCCAGAGATGGTTGTCAATAAACGTTGAGCGTTCATGTACACTTGATCCGGGCTGTGCACATGCATCCACGTTCTCACCGGGCATGAGACGATATCCGACTGGTCTATCAAGTTTATTCGTCTTTGTAGGGTTTTCAATTTGCCAATATCGCCCTTTCCTTGGTTTGATAGATTCTTGAGCTTCTTGCTCAGTTTCCAACAGCGTTCGATCTGCATAAAACGCCTGTCCAGCGGGATTTAGATCCTCAGGCTCTCCCGGCCAGTCGTTTTGGACTCCATCAGGCCCGGTCGGAACAATCTCATTTTGAACGCGATATAGTTCATTTTCTTCACCGTCAATTTCCATATCCAATCTGAAATTAAAGAAGTGCTGGTGAATCATGCCTTTGATCTGAGGGGCAAGCATTTCACTGAATCCTGATTCATCATCACCAGCTGCGGTAAGTCCTGCACTGTCAACGCCGGTCAATCGAACTTGGCCTTCAATCGAACCATCTTGGTACAGGTACCAATTAAATTCGTAATCGTAGTTACCTACAGTAGCTACAAATGAGATGGTGAGTCGTCGATTCCGTCTAACAGCTGTCGTCTCTGTCCGCCAATCTGTGTGTTTCCACAGAGTACCATAGTCTTCTTCATGTAGACAGATCGCATTCGGGATAACATGTGGCTCTCCTTCAGCATCATTTATTACCCCATCAAAGTAGTGCATGTGCCCGAGACAATCACAGCCTTCAGTCAGTGAATTGGCTAAGCGCCCAATATTGTACTCACCAACATCAAAGGCATTTTTCCAGTTATGATTAGGGTCTCTGTCTCCATATGGGACAGCCATTTCAGCACAGGAGGCTCGATTAATTACGGATCGAACATTTCCATCTTCTTCGTAACCGATGTCATGTAGAACAAGACCCTCACGGTGAGTCCAACCCACACGGAAGTGCCAATTTTGCCATTCGACTTTTTGACCTTCAATCTCCCAGCTGGGGCCCTCTGGCTGATCAACATTATATGGTTTTAGATCTTCTCTGAGATCACGGTCTTTTTCAAGATATTTTGCATCCTCCAAGTTGTTGACAACATCTGTTTCTTTAACACCACGATCGATGAGCTTGACAACCTCCATTTCATCGAGATCCACCCAAGCATGAATATTGTCAAGTGGTCGGGCGTATCCATTATCTTCTTTTTCACCTTTCCGAACAAATGTCATACCGTGCGCGAGGCGACGATCAGTGTCAACATCGTCTGGAACCAAGTGGTGACCTACAGACCATGGGTCGACCATCGCCAAATCAAGATCCTCTACGCCCCGTTTCTTTACAGCTTCTTGCCAATCTTCATCAGACTTGACAGCCTCTTCACAGAGCTCAAACTCTGTGAGGGTAATCGATGGCTGGACACCTTCGATATGTTCGTAGTTCAATAATTCTTTTTTATCAACCGCAATTTCAGCCTCATAAGTTGCTCTCTCTTCGGTATTTCGGAGCCGAATGAACGCTCTTCTTTCTGGTTTGGTACCTTCTTTATTATACTGTTCAACCTCCTCTTTGGTTGGTTCGTCAAGAACGATTTTGGTATATCGAGTTTCTTCGCCAATTTTTTTCTCGCTTTCCAATGTTTCTTTTGCTTCTACAATCTCCTGTTCTGTAAGCGGATCGATGGGATGAATGCCCGATTCGTCCTGAGACTTTTGAATCTCTTTCGACATGCAATTAGCCAATATAACCATTTGTATATAAGATTTTTCTCTGTATAGTGCTCTAAAATAAAAATAATATGTCTATCTAGTGGGCATACTTACACCTTATATTCTTCCTCTTAGCTGGATCAATGCGGTATAATTCACAAGACCTACTATAATTACTAAATCTTGCTACTATTAGTGTCTCATAAGGTTATATGCTGTATTTCATCATATACGAACACATCTGCAGATAATATTTATAAGATCAACATCGAGACGTTTGCTTGCAGATGGCAGAAACAGAATCCAATAAAATAGGATGGCCGGGTATCGCAGCAGCGGCAATCGGTCTTGTTGTCGCTTCAACGACCTTCGCTGGAAACTTCAACGGCTGGGGCACAGCTGGATCAGCATATATTATCGCAATCGCAGTTGGTTTTGGTATCAATTTGTTCGTACTGTGGGCATATTCAGAGCTAGCAACCATGTTCCCGAAAAACGGACAAATCTTCGAATTTACTAAGCAGGCATTCGATAGAGGCCGATTCCGTGGATGGGGCAAACGATTGGCTGCTGGAGCAGGAACTAGTTATTGGTTGATCTTTGGGCTGGTCTTCTCAGCAGAGGCAACCGCAGGAGCATCAGCCATGGTTTCGACTGTTGGTTTGGGTTCAACCACGCTTTGGATCGCTGGGATCCTACTAATTGCGCTAATAATCAATTTGTTTGGGATCAAAATCTCAATGACTATAGAACTGCTATTGGTAGCGATTATGGTTGGTGTCCGTGTCCTACTAGGATTGTCAGGATTCACAGGACTAAATGATGTTGGGTCATGGCAACTGTCGTATATTCTTAACGGATTTTCACCAATTGAATGGGGAGCTGTGTTCTCCGTTCTGACACTCGGATTTTGGGCATTCGTTGGCCTTGAATTTGCAACGCCAATGGTTGAGGAAACCCGTAATCCTGAAAAGAATATTCCAAAAGGAATGCTCATCGGCGTGCTCACTATTCTAGCAATGGGTCTCATTATGGGATTCGGTGTAATGGGCGTTATCGACCCATCAACTAACACGGATCTCTACACAGGTAATGCTCCACAAATTGCGATTGCCGGGATGTTGCTGGGCAGTCCGGGAGCTATTCTGGCTGGAGTCGCTTCCTTTGCAGCAACGCTCGGTTCAGTAAACGTCTCGTTTGCGGCGATCCCTCGCATTGTCCAAGCAATGGCTGAGGAAGGCTACTGGCCCGAGATTTTTGCATGGGAACACCCAGACTACAATTCGCCATGGCCAGCAACCATACTAACAGCTGTTCTGTTCTTCATTCCCGTATTGTTCTCGGGAAGTGTTGTCGAATTAATCAATGCTGCTACCGTGGTTTGGCTATTAGCATACGTTTGGATTTTTGCCCTTGCTATCAAGATGAGGGTATCTCACAGCAGTATAGAACGGCCGTTTAGTGTACCGAGCCCAATTTATGCTGCTGGGATCCTACTTACGCTGTTTTTGCTTGAGCGGGCATACCAAGGTGCGTACGAGCTTATCGCACTTGGAGTCGGAATTGCACTTGTTGGGTTCGTATTCTCAACAATCTGGGTAGCTGTCACTGATGCAGAGGAGACCACTAGAACTGCATCCCCAGCGGACGACTGAGTAGTAAATTCCTTTTTAATATTTATGAGCACCAATCGACGAATTAGGGTTGCAAATGTCGGTGTAATGATCTTTATACTCAATTTAGTAGCAGTCCAATCCGTGTCGGGTCATGGTTCTGGATCAACCACCAAAACAGGATTTGATATCTTATTTGCAACGGGGATTATAGCTAGTGCAAGTGCAATAACAGGTTTTGGTGCCGTGGCTCTGCGTGGTTATATTAAAATACCAATAAAAAAAGCACATAATCACAGACTTGTTGGGTTTATGTTTATTATAATAGGATTGTCAGCTACCAGTTCCGTTGTAATGACACAGGTTGTTTTAGGAGTTATTGGAGCCACTTTTGGTCTACTATTTGGAACTATTCTGCTTACTCGACAATCTAGTAGCTCTTGCTCAAAAACAGCTATTGGCTCGATAATGACTCATCGTTTCATCGAGGGAAGTGCATTAGCCGCACTTTCTACTACCGGACGAATGATTAGTGTCTTTGGCATCATTATTTTAACAATTCATGCTATGATTGAATGCATTTCACTCGGTGCATATCAGAAAATTACACGCACACGTGCCATGACTTCTATTTTAATCATAACGTTTAGCTTTATATTAGGATTTAGCACGGGAATTTTTGGATTTTTGAGCACTGAAACAGCAGCAACAGAATTATTAATATCTGCCATTGGTAGTCTGCTATTTGTAATAGGTGTCTCCGAATTGCAACTGCAAATATTCAATCACATCAATCCTCGATATGCATCAATCACAAGTAGAAATTAGCATTCTATAATTTCATATTATTTGTCATTAATTGGTTCACTCTCACCATACGCAGCGATTACAACTGCTGCAGTGAATTCTTCTGAATGAGTTTCTACAGTTGAAAAAACGCTATTGCGATTCTCAAATGTAGATCTACGGATATTGCACCCATGATTAAGCCCCTCAAGAACCTCATTCTCGACACTCTCGGGTGTGGTGCCAGTCGCTTCGTAAAATATCCCTGAACTGGAACCTGTTGCCCATCCTAAACCCGCGGTAACAGCTTGTTCTTCTTTTGGTGGAGAAACAATTTTCGCCTCAACTACTGTGAGTTGATTTCCTGCTGGGCCAAGATCAGGAGCACTATCTACTATCTTAACAGATTCTTGAGCTGGAATTATCGAAGAGACAGCGATTAAGTTGTAGTTATGGAGATTCGTGTCGGCCAAGGCAGAGTCATACGCAGCCATTTCGGTCGGTCCCTGTCCAATTCCTCTGACAATATAAATCATTGAATCTATTTTAATTGAAATCCAGTAGATTAAAAATATTTCCTTTGATGTACGTTTATTAGATTCGGATATAATTATTGATGGTAGATTAATAATCTTGCCTCACAAATCAAAATAAGCGTGTTCCATCTTGCACGCCACTCCCTGACAGTGATCGGATTTATACGCGGTTGATATGGTCGTAAACCTGCTCGGTCGTTTGGATCGACCGGTGGCGAAGACGGTTCCGCACATCGTACAACGTGTTGCTCTCTTCGGCGTTCATCATCCGGTAGGCAACGCTGTGACGGAGTGCGTGCGGCGTCACGTCGTCGAACTCGCCGCGGGTTCCATTGATCTTGTAGGGCTTGATCTCGGCTTCAGCAGCAACCTTGTGGAGCATATCCCGAATGGCCTGCGTGGTGCAGCGGTCACTCGACCGGGACGGGAACAATGCCTCGCTATCTTTCCACCGGTTCGTGAGGTACGACGACAACAGCCGGGCCACGTCGTCGGGCAGTTCCAACGTCGCCGGCGGTGGCGAGTTCTCGTTTGGGTAGTCTTTCTGGATCTCGCTCGGCAGGTAGAGCGCACTGTTGTTGTCACGCAACATCCCCACATCTACGTCGACGAGTTCGCCGACTCGAAGTCCGGTGTCAGCAAGCACGGCAATGATGGTTTCGTTCCGCTGCTGGAGGTAGTCGGCACCGGTGGAGTAGCATGCCGATCGAAGATCCTTGATCTGGGTTGGCTTCAGCCATACTTTCGCACGAACTTTGGAATCTACATTTGAGGCCATTGAAATCTGTATCGCTTATAAACATAACAGGGAACACACCCACTTAACTTTGGAGTCTACACAGAGAATCCAAAGTTCAGTACGCGGTGAGTCGGAACGGAGAGATGATCGACTCTAAATATATAATATATGATAGTTTCTACCGATTATGCTGAATACATCGCACCAACCGTGGCGGCCTACGGAGAGACAAGGCGCACGACACCCGCTGCGAGTCCGGCAGCAGCGAGACAGAGCAGTGTCATCATGACCACGTAGACGACCGCTTTCTTCGGGTTGCTATCCCACAGCGCGATGGCATCGACGGAGAATGACGAGTACGTCGTGAATGACCCGCACAGGCCGACAGCGAAAAAGATGAAAAGGTCACCGTTTAGTCCACCGAACACGGCCAGCCCGAGCAGGAAGCTCCCGACTGCGTTCACCACAAGCGTTGAGACCGGGAACCGGTCGTCACTGAGCAACTGCCCGATGGCGAAGCGGAGAACCGCACCGAATGCCCCGCCGAGTCCGAGGATATAGGCGGGTTGAGTCATCGGGACTCCCCTTGATGAGTGCTCGACGCCCATCGGATGGTCTGTCGGCCGAGCAGTACCCCAGCGAAGCCGAGTACATAACTACCAAATAGATATGCAAGTCCGAACCGCGGTGCCGCGGTGACCGTATCGAGTACAAACGTGCTGTAGGTTGTAAACGAGGAGAGGACGCCCGTCCCGAGGACGCGCCGGCCCCTGTCAGAAATAATGCTTACTAGCTCTCTCTCATAGAATAACATCCCAAGCGCGAAACAGCCGAGGATGTTGACAACTGCTGTTGACAACAGCGTTGATGTAATGAGTGACTCGGAGAAATATCTGAGGTTTGACCCGGTGAAACCGCCGATTCCGACAAGCAAGAACGATTCTGTGGCGACGAGCACCTGTTTCTGTTTCTTAAACATGCAAAAGTTATCTTTGTGTTATATATTAGTTTTTATATTTCTAAACATCTTATTATGTTTTTCTATATACCAAAATAAAATTAATTTAAATTGCGTTTGCCCTTTTCGTATTTTAATCTAATGCTATACGTGGCATAATTGTAAATAAGGTTATTTTTGCCCAGATATTCGGAGGTGGCTGTCTATTCATCGGAAATCCACCTACAATATATGTGATTTAGACAAAAAGTCGTTTAGAAATTTATCTTATTTGCAAAATGGGATAGATTTATACGTATCCCATTCAGTTTGAGATTTGTAATGCCTGAAAAGAAATTTGAGGTAGATGTTGACAAGGAACCCGACGAACAACCAGGTTCGAATCCATTTAATCGGTGGCATCCAGATATCCCAGCAGTCATTGAGGCTGATCCCGGTGAGACGATGCGTCTGGAAGCGCTTGATTGGACTGGCGGACAGATAACCGACAACGACAGCGCAAACGAGGTAAGAGATGTTGACCTCAGTCAGGTTCACTATTTAGCGGGCCCGGTACACGTAAACGGTGCGGAACCGGGCGACCTGCTGAAGGTCGACTTTCATGACATGGGACCACTCAACGACCGGTCGGAGTTCGGCTTTACTGGGACGTTCTCACAGCAGAACGGCGGCGGGTTCCTGACTGATCACTTCCCGAAAGCAGCGAAATCAATTTGGGACATCAACGGCTATCAGGTCTCTTCACGGCATATCCCGGATGTTGAGTATGAAGGAAAGATTCACCCTGGGCTGGCCGGCTGTGCGCCGAGCGAGGAATTGCTCGCAGAGTGGAACGAGCGCGAACAGGAACTGATTGACAAGCATGAGGAAGATCCCGAATCCATTCAGAACCACCCCACCGGCGAGGAGGAACCCGGTGTCGCGAACCCGCCAACGCCTGAGGGTGCCCTGATGGGTGAGATGGATCCCGAAGAGGCCGAGGAGGCTGCGGAGGAGGCAGCACGAACTGTACCGCCTCGTGAACACGGTGGTAACCACGATATCAAGGATCTCTCCATCGGGTCGACCGTTTACTTCCCAGTCTATGTCGAGGGTGCGAAGTTTGGTATCGGCGACTTTCACGCGTCGCAGGGCGATGGCGAAATCTCGTTCTGTGGCGCGATCGAGATGGCCGCCTACGTCGACATCGAGTTCAATCTGGTCAAAGACGGTATGGACAAACTCGGTGTCAACCACCCCATCTTCGAGCCGGGTCACCGGGGGCCAAACTTCGAGGACTATGTCACATTCTGTGGCTACTCTGTCACCGAGGACGGGGAACAACGCTACATGGACTCACACACTGCTTACCGGCGGGCCTGTCTGCAGGCGATCGATTATCTCAAGGAGTTCGGCTACACTGGCCAGCAGGCCCTCCATATCCTCGGAACCGTGCCCGTTGAGGGTCGTCAGAGTGGCGTTGTGGACGTACCTAACGCGTGTTCGACTCTAGCACTCCCAACCGGTGCCTTCGAGTTCGATGCGTCGCCAGCCGGAGTCGAAGAGAATAGAGCCGACCGCGGCGATATCTGTATCACCGACGATCCGCTGTAAGAATTCGATTTCCATCCGACAACTCAACACTATCCACAATATTTCAAATGGCAATTGATATATCGACCAGCGACCAGCCCGATACCGAGACTCAGAAACCGGGAGAGGCGATTCTCACAGCAGCCAGCGCACTCTCCTCAGCACTCCGGACGACACTCGGTCCTAACGGCATGGACAAGATGCTTATCAACGACCGCGGCACAGTCGTCGTCACCAACGATGGTTCGATCATCCTCGACCGGATGGAGATTGAGAGTCCGGTCGGCCGGGTGGTTGAGCGAGTCGCCGACGCGCAGGCCGACGCCGTCGGTGACGGGACGACGACGGTGATTCTTTTGACTGGCGAACTCCTTCAAGCGGCGAAATCGTTGCGTGACGATGGTATGCACCCGACAACTATCGTCAACGGATACGCCAAGGCAGTCGACTACGCCCAGCGACAAATCCGCGATTTCGGAATGACCATCGACGATCAAGCCACGACCCGGCTCACACAGGTCGCCGAAACCGCCGTTACTGGTCGGTGGGATCATAGATCCACCGCACGGTTCGCCGAACTTACCGTTGAGGCACTCCAGCACGTCGATTTCGACACGTCTCGGCTCACGCTCAAATCCTACGCTGGCGGACAGCTCAGGGGCTCTGAACAAATTAACGGACTACTCATTGATACAGACACTTCCTCAACGTCGCTCGAATCGATTAGCGCGACCGCCGATGCGCCCCTCGCGACCCCGACTGTCGCGATGGTCGACAACGAAATTGGGATAGAAATCTCAGATCATATTGAGGCGGTTGAACTGCAGGACGCTAACCAGGTTAGCGACTTCCAAGCCTACGAACAGAACGTGAGAAAAGAGATTGTCAGTCAAATACTGGGTTTGGATGTTGACGCACTCATTTGTCAGAAATCCATCGATGAGACTGTTCGGAACCAGCTCTTCCACCGAGGTGTGCTCGTGGTCGAACGAACCCGACAGGACGAATTCGACGCGATTGTGCGGATGACCGAGAGCTCGCCCGTGCGGTCTGTTGACAGCCTCACACTTGATGACACCGGGTGTGCGGACGCTATTGAACACCAGACGGTTGGAACGACACCGACTCTTACCATCCGCGGAATCACTGACAAACCCCAGACATCGCTGCTGCTTCGGGGCGGAACTGAGCACGTCTCGGAGGAGGTTCGCAGAATCATCAACGATTGCATTGATGTCGTGCGACTTGCACATCAAGACGGACTCTTGCTCCCTGGCGGCGGTGCTGCTGCGGTCGCACTTGCTGACGATGTCTTGGATTACGCCACAAGCGTCTCCAACCGGACACAACTTGCAATCGAGGCCTTCGCAGAGGCACTCAAGAGCGTGCCGCGTGTACTCGCACGGAATGCTGGACAGGATCCCACCGACACCATCACGGCACTCCAGCATCGACACCACGCTGGCGAACGAACTGTTGGTATCGATTCAGATGGTAATCTTCAGGATATGGCCAGTGTCGGTGTAGTTGAACCTGCCGCCGTGTTCTACACCGCCATTGGGAGGGCTGCTGAGGCCGCGTCGCTGATACTTCGCATCGACGATGTGGTTGCAACTGGCGCGCCAGCCAACCACGACAAAGCGGGCCATACTCATGATGGTCACAACCACGACGAGCACGGCCGTGGCGAGCAAGCCACTGGTGGGTATCCTTGGGCAGTCGGCCACTGACGCTTGTTTCTATTCCATCCAGCACCGAATGTCTTCTACACCATTCGAGTCGAATTTCGCTTTCGACACGACTTCGATGCATTCCGTGTGGAGTTGGGCGGTGAATTATGACAATAATATTTATAAACTTTATTATAATAATTCACGCTAAAGACTGACTGATTTTTGACCTCAGTCAGTGTAAGATTCGCGCTGTCCATCTTGCATACCAGTCAGTGACCACTCGTT
>Ga0209917_1000300_pt1 | contig 20718 bp, 19 predicted proteins | sample SalPon2_C_H2O_MG_FD_185710 | JGI IMG/M metagenome (GOLD analysis project Ga0209917, IMG submission 185710) | Salt pond water microbial communities from South San Francisco under conditions of wetland restoration - Salt Pond MetaG R2_C_H2O_MG... | ecosystem: Environmental > Aquatic > Non-marine... | reverse complement strand
GGGGACCGGGGTAAACGTTCGGTCTCCGAGGGTGAAACCGAACGGAAGGGTTTTTGGCCTACCTAAACAAACGGACGGTAATGATCGCGAATGCGCCCGGTCGAACGGCGGGAGGTGACGGCGGTGTCCAGTGACGTCCAGGGACGCGGTGCGACCCGAACGTCCCTCTCGACGACCCGAACGGTGCTGGAACTCGACGGGCTCGAGAAGTCCTACGACGGAACGAGCGTCATCCGTGACCTCTCGGTGAGCGTCCAGGATGGCGAGTTGCTCACCCTCCTCGGACCCTCGGGCTGTGGGAAGACCACGACGCTGCGGCTGATCGCCGGGCTCGAACGGCCCGACGGCGGCTCGGTCCGGCTCGATGGAACTGCCGTCAGCGGCCCCGACTTCGTGTCGGCCGAACACCGGGACGTCGGCGTCGTCTTCCAGGAGTTCGCGCTGTTCCCGCACCTCTCGGCTCGCGAAAACATCGCCTTCGGCATCGAGGAGTGGCCCGAAGCGGAACGGGAGGCCCGCGTCGACGACCTCCTCGACCTCGTGGGGCTCGCCGATCACGGCGAAAAGTCCCCCGAGGAGCTCTCGGGCGGCCAACAGCAGCGCGTCGCCCTCGCGCGCTCGCTGGCCCCGGAGCCGCAACTGCTGTTGTTGGACGAACCCTTCTCGAATCTCGACGTCGATCTCCGGGTCGAGATGCGCGAGGAGGTCCGCGAGATCCTCAAAGAGGCCGGCGTCACGGCCGTGTCGGTCACGCACGATCAGGAGGAGGCGATGTCCATCTCCGACCGGGTCGCGGTGATGAGCGAGGGACAGATCGAACAGATCGGAACGCCCGAAGAGGTGTTCCAACAGCCCGAATCGAGGTTCGTCGCCGGGTTCCTCGGACACGCCTCCTTCGTCGCGGGGCGGGTCAGGGACGACTGCGTCGAGACCGGCGTCGGCTGTGTGCCGCTCGATCGCATCCACGGACTCACCGACGCGTATCACGGCTCCGAGATCGATCTGATGGTCCGGCCGGACGACGTCCGCGCCCGGCCGGCCGACCCCGGTGAGGCCAACGGGGAGGTCGTCCACCGCCGGTATCTGGGGCCGACCGTCCTCTATCGCGTCGAGATCGACACCGGCGACGTCGTCGGTTGCATGCACAACCACGCCGACCGGGTCTCGCTCGACGATCCCGTCGTGGCGAGCCTCGACGCCGACCACGAACTCGCGTGGTTCCCCCGCGGCGAGCGCCGGATGCCCGACGGCGGGGCGGATCACGACGACCAGTCCGGTAGCCGGAAGAACTAGTTGCTCACTCGCCGTGCCAGGTCGGCCGGCGACGGGCCGCCCGCATCGGCGGTGGCGGGAGGACCCACATCGGTTCCGACTGTGGTTTCGGTCGGCGGCCGCGGTCCTCAGACGTACGCGGCGTCCCACCGGGTCGGCTCCACGTGGTTGTCACACTCCTCGCAGACGAGTTGTCCGGCCGGGTCCATCCACTCGACGAGCGACTCGCAGTTCCCGCAGTGGTAGCTGTACGGCGTCTCGAGCTCCTCGTCGTCGTAGACAACGTAAAAAGATGCCTTCGAACCCCGCTCGGAGTCCGCGCGGTCGACGTATAGATCGTCCCCGTCGACGAGGATCGCTTCGGGTTCCTCGCGGTCCTCGTCGAGGTAGACGTTTTCAGTGAACTCTCGGTCGCCGACCTGAACAGTGCGTTCGCTGACCTTTTGCAGGCCGCACCGCTCGTAGAAACGATTGCCGTCGGTGTTGATATCGAGGACGAGCCCGCGGATCGTCCCGGCGCCGTTCGCCTCGAGATGTTCACGCGTCGCCTCGTAAAGCTCCCGTCCGATCCCCTCCCCGCGGTGGTTTCCGGCGACGTGGAGCCAGTTGATGTCTCCCCGTCGATCGACAAGAACGCTATCGGAGAACGCGACGGGCTGGTCGTCCCGTTCGGCGACGAGCAGGAACTCGTCGTCGTCCTCGAGGCGGTCGACGAAGCTGTCGACACTGTACCACTGCATGACCGCGCTTTTCATCGTCTGAACGTCGACCCAATACGAGGTCTGTAGCGACCAGAGCGCGATCGATCGGATCGCCGGGCCGTCGTTCGTCGTGGCCTCGCGTATCTCCATGGCGGCAGTTTCTACCGGAAGAAAAATAAAATTAACTTTCATTAACTATCGGTGGGCGAGATGCCGGCGTTTGGGACCGCCCGACGCGCGACCGGATTCGGCCCACACGCACTCAGCCCTCCTTCGAGAGCCGCCACACCGCTCGATACAGCGTCCAGAGATCGCACTCACACCGCTCGGCGACGGCCCGACACGCGCCGAGATATCGCTCGTAGGCGTCCGCCGTCATCGGGTCCGGATACGGCACCGCCAGTTCTCCCGCCGCCCGGAGGGCGCTCCACTCGCGGTCGCCGACCACGAGGTAGGCCTCCGGGTCGAGAAAAAACAGCATCGCCGAGGCGACCGGGACGTCGACGCCTCGCAGCGACCGCAGACTCTCGAGCGCGTCCCGAGTGGTCCCGGCCGCCGAGGCGTTTCGGATCGCCGCACGGACGTCCTCGAAGTCGTTCCGATCGAACGCCCTCTCGGCGGCACGCCTCCCCGCGTCGGGGTACGCCCCCAGAAACCGACGGTAGTGCCACCTGACGATCCACGCCGCGTCGCGCCACCCGTACTCGCCGGCGGCCAGTGCCGCCGGTAGCGTCTCGATCTGGGTGGCCTCCACCCCGTACAGCGGTTCCGACTCCGCGTAAGCCGCCGCCAGCGACCCAATGCGGGTACAGTCGAATCCCATGCGTCTACACCGTCCCGGAGGTCCCTGAGCGTTGTCACCGGGTCGAGCGACGGGTTCGCAGCAAAGATTGATACTGCTGGATATGGTTATCCACGACTATGGATACACCGACACACGATCCGAAGCGAGACTGGGGCCCGGAGGCGAGCGACCATGTCGAGTGAAGATGCGGAGACGGCCAAGACGATCTGTCCGTACTGCGGCGTCGGATGCGGCATCCAAGTCCGGCAGGGCGACGACCCCGGCGACGTTCGGTTCATGCCGTGGAGCGATGCCCCGGTCAACGAGGGGTCAGTGTGTATAAAAGGCGGTGCGGCGACGGAGGTCGTCGATCACGAGGATCGGCTCACGGAGCCGCTCATCGAGGAGGACGGGGAGTTCCGCGAGGCGACGTGGGAGGAAGCGTACGATCGGATCGTCTCCGAGCTAACGCGCATCCGCGAGGAGTACGGCCCGGACGCGATGGGCTTTTTCGGCTCCTCGAAGACGATGAACGAGGAGAACTACCTCCTCCAGAAGCTCGCCCGCCGCTACGGCACGAACAACGTCGACAACTGCACGCGGATGTGTCACGCCTCGACGGTGTGGGCGCTCCGGACCAGCCTCGGCGCGGGCGCGATGACGAACAGCATGGCGGACTTAGAGGAGGCCGCGGACGTGTTCTGGATTCAGGGGGCGAACCCCGGCGAGCAACACCCCATCGCCAACAGCCAGTACTTCCGACAGGCCGTCCTGGAGGGGGCGACCGTCATCCAGGTCGACCCCCACGCCAACAAGACGACCCGGTCGTTCGACGTCGAGGAGACCGAGCGTCACATGCACCTGCAGGTGAATCCCGGTGCCGATATCCCCCTCCTCAACGTCGTCCTGAAGACGATTCTCGAGCGCCACGAGGCCGACCCCGACGCGGGGTGGATCGACGAGGCGTTCGTCGAGGAGCGAACCGAAGGGTTCGAGCACCTGAAGGAGACCCTCGACGACTTCGACAAGGAGGCTGCCGCCGAGGAGGCCGGCGTGCCGCTGGAGGACATCGAACTCGCCGCCGAGAAGTACGCGATGGCGAACAACGCGGCCATCTTTACCGGGATGGGGATGAGCCAACACGCCTGCGGCGTCGACAACGTCCAAAACGAGATCAACCTCGCGTTGATCACGGGCAACCTCGGCAAACCCGGCGCCGGCGTCAACCCACTCCGTGGACAGAACAACGTCCAGGGGACCTCCGACGTCGGCGCGATGCCGAACGTCCTCCCCGGCTACCAACTCGTCGACGACGACGAAGCCCGCGAGTCGGTCGAGGACGTGTGGGGCTTCGAGGTGCCCGACGAGCCCGGGCTCACGAACGTCGAACTCTCCCACGAGTTCGGCGACTCGGTCCACGGGCTGTACGTGATGGGCGAGAATCCCGTGATGAGCGAACCCGACGGCAACGAGGTCGAAAAGCGTCTGGAGTCCCTGGAGTTCGTGGTCGCACAGGACATCTTCATGACCGAGACCGCCGAGTTCGCGGACGTCGTCCTCCCGGCGACGACGTGGGCCGAGCGGGGCGGCACCGTCACCAACACCGACCGCCGCGTCCAGCGGATGCGCGGAGTGGAGAAGGTCCACGAGAACACCAAGCACGATCTCGAGATACTGATGGAGGTCGGCAGTCGCCTCTTCAGCGAGGACGAGTTCCGCTTCGACGACGTCGAGGCCGTCTTCGAGGAACTCCGGGAGGTCTGCCCGATCTATCACGGAATGACCTACGACGGACTCGGCGAGGAGGGGCTGCACTGGCCCTGCTACGAGGAGGGCGACGAGGGCGATCAGTTCCTCTACGAGGACTCCTTCGACACCGAGAACGGGCTCGGACGGATCGAAGGCGTCCGCCACCAGCCGCCAAAAGAAGTCCCCGACGAGGAGTACCCGTTGATACTCACCACCGCCCGGCTGGAGGAGCACTACAACACGGGGACGATGAGCCGGCGCTCGCCGACGCTGTCGCGACAGCACCCGGAGAACTTCGTCGACGTCCACCCGAACGACGCCGAGGAGTACGGGATCGAGGACGGCGACACGGTGACGCTCCGGTCGCGGCGCGGCGAGATCGAGCTGAAGGCGCAGGTGACCGAGGACATCAAGGAAGGCGTCGTCTGGACGACGCCGCACTTCGCGGCCGCCTCGGCGAACCGGCTCACGAACGACGTGTTGGACGAGCGCGCGAAGATCCCGGAGTACAAGGCCGCGGCCGCGGAGATCGAAGTCGACATCGGGACCGCCGACCGCTCGACGGCGGACGACTGAGGCGCCCGACCGGCGGCTTCGTCGCCCCTCTGGTCGGTGGCCGAAACAATTCGCAGTGTCGAAGCCGGGCGTCTCGGCGCACGCGGTTTCCTCCGAGGACTCGATCGAGCACGCTCAGTGGGCGTTCGGGTCGGAGCTATCGCGCCTCGGGGATCAGATGTATCGACTCCCTCGGGATCAGCACTCGGACGTCCGAGCCGTCCCCGAGCGCCAACCGCTCGAACGTCGGCGGACGGACGTTCGCCGCGAGCGTGATCGGCGCCGATTCGATATCGATATCGATCCGGTACTCGCTCCCCTCGTTCAACCAGCGAGCCACCGTTCCCGCGACCGTGTTTGCCGCTCGGTCGTCGGCGGCGATGCCGGGGGCTCCGATCTCTATCCGCGAGGGATGAATGCAGACCGTCACCGTCGACGTACGGGGGTCCGGCGCGGTCGTTCGGCAGCGGATCCCGCCGAAGCGAACCGTCGCCCCGTCCCCCGTTCGATCCGTCACGGTCCCCTCGAAGAGGTTCTCGTTCCCGGTGAAACGGGCGACAAATCGGTTCTTCGGTCGAGCGAGCACCGCCTGCGGCGCGCCCACCTGTTCGACGGCACCGTCCCGAACGATCGCGATCCGATCACCGAGCGCCGTCGCCGTCCGCCGGTCGTGCGTGACACAGAGGATGGGGATATCGAGCGAGTCGAACAGGCCGTGTAGTTCGTCCCGAAGCCGCTTTCGGATCGGCGCGTCGAGACTCGACAACGGCTCGTCGAGGAGGAGCACGTCCGGATCGGTCGCCAGCGTTCGTGCGAGGGCCACCCGTTGCCGTTCCCCGCCGGAGAGAGTCGGCGGCTTTCTATCGAGGACGTCCTCCAATTCGAGAAGCGTCGCGAGCTCGTCGACCCGCTCGCCGGCCGTGGCCGCGTACGCGACGTTCTGCCGGGCGGTCATATGCGGAAAGAGCGCTCCCTCCTGGAAGACCATCCCCACGCGCCGGTCTTCGGGCGGTAGACCGACCAGCTCTCGGCCGTCGAACCGAATCGATCCCGAGTCGGGGCTGGTGGTGCCGGCGATCAGCGAGAGCAGCGTCGTCTTTCCGCTGCCGGACGGTCCCAGGACGGCGAGCGCGTCGTCTTCGACCGTCAGGTCCACCGGGCCGAAGTCGAACCGGTCGTAGCCTTTGCGCAGCCGAGAGAGTTCGAGTGTCATTCCCACGGGTTCGAGGCGACGGTGTTGAGGATCAACAGCGCCGTGGCGGCGATCAATACCAGCAGTATCGCTATCGGGTAGGCGTTGTCCAGGCCGAGCTCGACGAACGCCACCCAGATCTGGACCGGCATCGTCCGGGGATAGTACGCCAACATCATCGTCGCGCCGAACTCGCCGATCGCCCGTGCGAACGCGAGCGTCACGCCGGCGAGGATCCCGGGCCCAGCGAGGGGCAGCGTCACGTGACGAGCGGTCGTCCATCGGCTCTTTCCGAGCGATCGAGAGGCGTATTCGAGCGTTCGGTCGACGCTCTCGAACGCCGCCTTCGCCGTCACGACCACGAACGGCGACGCGACGAACGTCTGTGCCAGCACCACCCCCGCGAGCGATCGCGTGAGCGAGAAGCCGGCCGCGATCGCGGCGTCGCCGAGCGGCGATCCGGGGCCGAAGACGGTGAGCAACACGATTCCGCCGACCGTCGGGGGGAGCACCAAGGGAAGCACCACGATCGCGAGGACGGCCCTTGTCACGATCCCGTCAGTGCGTGCGAGCCAGTACGCGAGCGGCAGGCCGAACAGGGTGGCGACGGCTGTGCTGATCGACGCCGACAGGAGCGACGTCGTCGCCGAATCCACGACGGTTGGATCGTTCACCCGCGCGAGGATATCGCCAGCCGGGACCGAGAGAAACAGCGACACCAGGGGTGCAACATAGTATACGAGTAACACACCCCCGAGGAGGAGCGCAACGCTGAGCCAGTCGATCCCGAACGTGTCCGATCCCGGCCGGTTCGAGTGCGAACCTGTCGACATTCAGATCAGGACCGTGATGTCCGAAACCGTCGACGATAGGTCCGTATTCGCTCCGCCGAGTCGGGACCGAGCATCGCCGGATCGGTCGGTTGCCTGTCTGACACGCTGTGGCACGTCGCCCGCATAGGCGGGGAAGTGATCGCGTCGGAGGAACCCGTGCGCTTCGAGGTAACGCCCGGTCGTGTGGACGTCGAACACCGAGACCGCGGCGTCGCTCATGTGCCGAATGGTGGAAGCGTAACTGATGAGCCCACCGTGGACCTCTCGACCGCTCGGCAGCGTATACGAGGTCGTCGAGTACCACTCCTCGACGTACTGTGGATCGCTCAGATTGATCCGGTCCGGCAGCTCGATGTACTCGTACTCGCGTTCGACGGCCATGTTTCGGTAAGCGATTGCCGCGTCGATAGAGCCGGTCTCGAACTGGCTGATCAGCGACGTCTCCGGATAGATCTGGTTCCGTCGGAGGATCCGGTCCCCGAGATTCGATGCGCCCTCGTAATACCGCGAGGCGAGCTCGAGCACAAAGAGGGTACGGTATCCGAGCGGGTCTCGATCGGGGTCGGTTCGACCGATGCTCACGTCCCCGTCGGCTATCGGTTCGTACCACCGTCCGGGTTCGGCGTCGGCCAGACGCTCCCCGCCGTCCGTGTCCGGATTGTACGCGACGACGACGGAGTTGCCGGTGAACACGGAGTGCCACGGCGGCGAAAGTACGCCCTCGAAGAGCGCCACGTCGGCGACTGTGACGATATCCGGATCGCGTTGCCCGTCGTCGATCATTCGGGCGACCGTCGCCGAGCCGTGGGTCTCGATTTCGACCGGGACGTCTACAGCGGGTCTGAGCCCGTTAGCTAGTGCGTTCTGGAGGCTGCCAGCCGCGAGGACGGCGACCGTGGCCGATCGACTGTCGTCGTGACTGCCCGCACCTACACAGCCTCCGAGACCCGCGACGGCCGCCGTACCGGCAGTCAGAAGAAATCGCCGCCGCGCAGTGGGGGGTCCGTCACTCATCCATACGAGACGTGGAAACGTTTGGAAAAAAGTTTATCTCAAACGCATCTGTTTGACCCGTATGCCAGTTGCGGAATCGACGGTTCTGACCGAGCGGCAGGTGGAGGTGCTCGAGCTCCGAGAGCAAGGGCGGACACAGCGGGAGGTTGCGGATCAGCTGGGAACGACCGACTCGAATATCAGCGCTATCGAACGGGCGGCGAAACAGAACGTCGAGAGAGCCCGTCGGACGTTGGAGCTCGTCCGGACGGTTCGATCACCGATCCAGTTCTCCGTCGCCTCGGGGACGAGCTTCGATGCCCTGGTCGCCAGCGTCTATTCGCACGCAGACGAGGCAGGCATCAAAATCACCTACTGTCGCCCGGAACTCTACACGCACCTCTATGGGGTTCTCGAAGGCTGTACGGACCAGAACGAACTGGGGACGACTGTCGACGTCGGGATTACCGACGAAGGCGAGGTGAGAGTCTTCGTCGAGGACGTCTGAGCGTGGCGCCGGCCGCGCGCGGCGTTCGAGCTCCGGGGCTGGGAGCTCCGGAAACGCCCCGATTCAGTCACGGCTGGCTCACTCCAATTTCGATATAGCAGCATACAGTTTACAAGTTCGAACGCCGACACGCCGGGCGTGGGCCCCTGCGGCAGTCCTCGACCCGACGGTCACAGTCGCGACCGGGAGACGGAACAGGTGACCGTCCGGCTCCCCGGACGGTACGCGCGGCGGTCGAACAGACGGCTCTACTGGGGCAGTGGTTCCGGGCGCTCCGAACGCAGTTCTGTTCGGACGCGAGGACTCTCGTTACGATACGTACGCATCGGTAACGTGGTGGGCCGTCGTCCGTCGAGCGGTTCTCGCGTCCGTCGCGGCATCGCCGGTGGCGGTCTTCTATCGAGACAGCTACTGATCACGATAGCGACGTCGTTTGTCTGCCTTTCGCCGACCGCCGCCCTGCGGTCCGCCGTGGAGTCTGTTTCTCCCGTCGGCCGTTTCGCCGGGAACGGGCCGGTTCTCGGAGCGCCTTCCTCAGTGACAGTCGACGTTGGGGCGAGGTTTGACGTCGATCCAAGCGCTGGCGAGGTCGATCCAAGCGTCGATGACGGTGAGAGGAAAGCCCGCTGTCGACGGACAACTGCGGTCGGCTGTTGTGACGGGAATCGAGTTCGTATCGATCAGCTTCGAGTGAGAACTGCGTCGCGTAGGACCCGTAAGTCGGCGCTGTCCGTGGGAGTAAAAAAGTCGATGCGATCGAACCCGGGCCGGGGTCGTGGCATCGTCGAGGCGTCTGTGACCCGTCAGTCGACCCGATCCGAAACCCGTCGGACCGTAGAGGTCGCTACTCGACACTGACCGGACTACCATCACGAACGCGAAACGGATTTTCACCGGCCACGTTCGAATGGCGTCCCGGATCGCCGGACGAGTCCTGCCGCGAACGGGCCCCGATGTAATGAACTGAAATGAATCACTGATAGATATTTGAATTAGATAAATCGATATACTGAGCGGAGAGGGGCGAAAAGGAAGTCACAACCGACGATAAAGACCCTTATCGTCGTGTCTGACATACTTTGATATCGGTGCGGTTCGAACGCGAAGACATGGACGACGAACGCGTCTCGGTACAGACGTACGTCCCGTCGACACAGCGAGAGCGGTGGCGGAAAGAAGCTGCCGAACTCGACATGAGCAACGCGGAGTACGTCCGAACGATGGTACAGGCCGGGCGTCGGAGCTTCGATTTATACACCGCGGACGATGCGCCGGAGAGTGCTATTTCCGATCCGACCCCAGGGGTCAAGCTGGAGGATCGTGTCCTCGAGGTCCTTCGCGAGGAGGAGTTCAGCGACTGGGATCGCCTGCTCGCCGGCGTCACGGACGGCATCGAGGACCGACTCGAAGGAACGCTCGACGACCTCCAGGCAGCCGGTCGAATCAAATACAGCGGTCGCCACGGGGGGTACACGGTGGTCGACGATGAGCACTGACGCGTCGGATGCGGCCGATCCCGACGACGCCGTCTCGTATTTCATCCGAGATATGACGCTTCACGGCCGGACGGAACGGACCAAGACGGCCTACGAGCGGGTGCTCCGGTCGTTCGAGTCGTTCCTCGAGACCAGAGGAGCGGGCCTCGCGGACGCCGACAGGCGGGTCTGTATGACGTGGGTCCACACCCTTCGGGATACACACGCCGACAGCACCGTCGCGACCTACGCCGCCTACGTCCACCGGTTTTACGAGTATATGCGACAGGTCGGCGCTTTCGACGCCAACCCGATGGCGCTCGTCACCGAGGAGATGGACGAATCGATAGACACGGACCCGACCCGGCGGGAGATCTCCGTCTCCGAGATGCGGACGTTCGTTTCGGGGCTCTCACACCCGCTGGAGCGGGCGCTCGTCGGAACGCTCTTGAAAACGGGGATACGGGTCGGCGAGTGTTGTAACCTGGACTTGCGGGACGTCTCCCTCGAGGATCCGGAGGTTTCGGCCGCGTTCGACATCGGCCATCGCGGGGCCCTCGAGGGGCGTCCCGACTCGATGTTCGTCTCGAGCGAGCCGTCGCGGGGGGAGACCTACAACGGCGAGGAGCGGACCGCCTCCAACAAACGGAAGCGTGATACGGTCCTCCCGGTCGACGACGAACTGCAACGGCTGTTGAAGGCGTGGCTCGCCATCCGGCCCGACGTCGACTCGCCCGCCGAGCCGCTGTTCTGTTCGACCACCGAGTGGGGTCGACGGATCACGCCGTCGATGGTGCGAAACGTCGTCGCCGAGCGGGCCGGTGAACGAGGCTGGTACCACGCCGGCGGGAGCGCCGAGGAAAACGTCACGCCGCATTACTTTCGACACTTCTTCACGACTCATCTGCGCGATCGGACCGGGGATCGGGGCATCGTGAAGTACCTCCGCGGCGACGTCGCCACGGACGTCATCGATACGTACACGCACAACTGGGGCGATCGAGTCCGGGCGGTGTACGAGGCGAACGTGTACCGGTTGTTGGATTGAGCGGGCCGTCGGGTATTTTTTCGTGTGGCTCGGGACGATTCAGTCGGGGACGCTTGTCCGACGTCGAATACGTAAACTGTATACTGCTATATCAAATGCGACCCATCGGGACAGCGAAGCGTCGATGCGCTGTCGTCGTACGAACCCGCGGGGGGACTGCGATGTCAGACGGTCGTCTCGAGACCGCCGACGATCGTCCGAGCGATCGCACCCACCGCGTCGGTGCGTTCCTCGGGGTTTTCGAGGAGGACGGTCTCGCTCGGGAACAGCCGTTCACCGACGCGGAGCCCGTGGTCCCGGGCTGTCGACCCAGTCACCGTGAGATACACCCCGAGACCGACCGACGCGATCGCGGCCTCCTCCTCGCGCTCGCCCGGGTACCTAAACGAGATCCCCTCCATCGCGTCGGTTCCGACGACGGCCCGAACCAACCGCTCGTATCGGGGGGAGATACACAGCGGCCCCTCGTACGCCTCGAGAAACGACCGGTCGGGGTCGCTGGCCACGTCCGGGGTCGATAACAGCGCGTGATCGACGGTGTCGCCGAGGCCGTCGACGACCCGCACGTCGGTGTCCTGGGGATCGATGCGGTCGTTGAGCTCCGACAGCGACGAGAGGGGGTCGGGTTCGATACCGACGACTTCCTCGAGGACGAGGTCGGCGCTGTCGAATCCGAGCGGGAACTCGTGTTTCCGGAGCGCCCTGAACGGTTCCTCCCGGCCGACGAGGTGAAGATCGTGTTCTCCGACCTCGACGCGCAGCGAGTCGAAGACGATCCGGCGCGGTGATCCGGGGCGGGCGTCGCGCAACAGCGTGTACTCGGGGTGGTGCGGATCGGTGTCGCTGTAGGCCGCCAACCGGTCGTACACGTCGCCGTCGGCCGTCTGGTCGCCCTTCGTGACGGCCTTCTCGTAGCGCAGCGTCGAGACGACCGCGTCGGCGACCGCCTCGGCGTCGGCGGCGGCGGCAACCCGCTCGAGGACGGCCTCCAGTGGGCGTCCCTTCCGCGGTACGGCAACGGGGATCGTCGTCATGTCCGAACGCAGATTGCCGACGTACAAATGCCGTCTGGTTTATCCGCGTCTGCCCGAATCGCCGTCTCCGATGGGGAAAGCCGCGGCGTTCGATATCAGGCGTCCCTGCCGGCGTCGTCGGTGTCAGCGTCGGTAGCGTCCTCCGCGGCCGGCCCGTCCGCAGCGACCTCGAGTGCGTTTACGAGTCGATCGCGCATCCCGAGCACCGCTTCGAGATCCGACGAGAGGGTCGCGATCTCGGCCTCGAGCGTCTCGATGTCGGCGCGGACGGCTCCGACGTCATCGCGGACCGCTTCGAGTTCGGCCTCGAGGCGGTCCTCGGTGGCCTCGATCTCCGAGGTCGCATCCTCGGTGGCCGCTTCGACCTCGTCGAGGCGATCGACGGTTTCGTCGTGTCGCTCGCGGAGGCCGACGAGCACCTCCGAAGCGTCGCCGTGCTCGTCGATGAACGCCTCGAGAGCATCGGTGTAGGCCTCGAGATCAGCGACCGTCGACTGGAGGTGTTCGATCCGCGTCTCGACGCTCGGGGATGGGCTGACGCCCGCGGACGACTCGACACCGAGGGCGCTCCGGATCGTAGCGACGTCCGGGTTCTCCGGATCCGCGTCGTCGAGTTCCGACGCGAGCGCCCCCAAGAGCCCGCCGTCCGCGTCGGCTGTCGGGGGCGCGGGACCGCGGGTCCGATCGGGGTCCGCTCCGGCGGTTTCGGGAGGTTCCGGAGTGTCGGCGGATCCGTCGGGTTCGGGCCCAGTCTCGTCGTCTGCGGCCGGCCCGGGGCTGTCGACGGAGCCGGAGTCGGGGTCGGGGTCGCTTAGCTCCGGGACGGACCCACCACCTTCGCCGGACCCGTCGCGCAGCTCCGGTTCGTCGGTCGGATCGACACCGGGACCGGACGGACCGGACGCGCCTCCGCCGGCGCCGCCGGGCGAGACAGTTTCGAGTCGCGGCTCGTTCAGGAACTTCGCTGCGACCGCGGCGTCGTCGCCACGGAGCCCGTAAACTGTCGTGTAGGACTCCTCGGGCGCAAGCTCCCGCTGGAAGACGATCCGATCCCCGTCGGCGTCCCAAAACTCCGCACCGTACTTCGGGTGGAACCCGACGTTCTCGGGGCCGACGCCGTCCGGGACTGTGTCGACGAGCCGGACCGAAACTGCGGTGTCGCGGGTCGAACGGAGGTCGAACGCGATGGCCGGCACGGGGAAGTCGTCGGGTTCGAACGACTTCTCGACCGTGACGCCGTCGCTCGCCGTCGTCACGGTCTCGGAGGGATCGACGTCTGACATACGTCCCGGTTCGCGCGGTGGCGGATAAAGCTACGCGACGGTTCGGACGGTCGAATCGACCGCAGCGGGTCCGCTTCTACAGATCGGTCCGGTCGCCGATCTCGAGAACGTCGACGGTTCGGGGGTACTCGAAACTCCGGACGTGATCGAAGAGGACGGTCGGATCGGCGGTGAGGCCCTTCCACATGTCCCAGTGTGTCGGGAGCAGTCGGTCGGCCTGCAGTTGGTTCGCCGCCTCCGCGGCCATGTTCTCGTCGGAATACCACGTCGTGTGCGTGGGCTCGCGGGTCTGTTTGTCGGGGATCATCCCCGAGGAGCCGAAAGCGACCACCGCGAGGTCGATGTCGTACGCCGAGCCGATCGCCTCGAAGTCCTCGCTGGGGCGGGCATCGCCGCCGTGGAAGAACGTGCCGGCGTCGGACTCGACGACGTAGGAGACGGGGTGGTCGGCGTCGGGGTCGCGAGCCGGTTCGACGTGGATCGACAGCGACCCGATTTCGAGCGTTTCGCCCTCCGAGACACCGGTGATGTCGTCGGGATCGGTCCCGTACTCGTCGACCCACCCCTCGGCGATGTCGACCGACGCGGAGGGGCCGAAGAAGGTCGCGTCGGTTCCGGTGAGGATCGGTGCCTGGGAGGGGCCGTGGGTGTGATCGGTGTGTTCGTGGGTCGCGAGCACCGCGTCGGCGTCGGCAACGTCGTCGGGGGCGAACGGGACCGGGATCATCCGGACGGTCCGGGGCGGGTCGCCCGTCCCGAGGTACGGGTCGATGAAGACGGTCGTGCCCCCGGCGGTCTTCAGAACGAATCCGTTGCAGCCGAGATACCAGATCGCGAGGCCGTCGGGGTCCGCGTCGGCGACGGCCCGGGGGAGCCAGTCGCCCCAGTCGGAGTGGATGGACATATCCGATCAGGGGCGCCCGGAGGGGAAAAAGTCGTGGATGACGCCTCGATCACACGGGGCTGGGGACTGGGCGGGGAACCCGCATCGAGCGAGGTGCCTCGTGCGGATTATTGTAACAGATCACCGGCGAGGGCCAGTGCCGGGTCAGTACTCGTCGGTAGCAGACGACAGTGAACTACCCCTGCCTACTCACTCACCGCTAACGCGGCTCGTTCCTTGAGGTGGGGCTTTCCTGATTCGATGACGCGCTTTCCACCACTCCCCAGAATCACCTGAGTCACTACTTCGTATCAGTCAGTCCTGACAGCAGCCGCCGGCCGTCTCCCCGAACTCGACGTCGAGGGGTTCGGAGATGACGTGATCGAGCTCCTGCAGGCGGAGCTCGATGTCCGATTTGGCCTCCAGATACGCCGACATCTTCGGCTTGTCGTGGAGTTCCTCCTGGGCGGCCTGCAACTCGAGGAGGTCGTCGTTGGTGGCCGTGCCGGCCTCCCGGGCCATCAGGAACTCCTCGCGGAGGCGTTCGAACTCCTCCATCTCCCGCTGGAGATCCTCGTCTTCGGTGACCGCCGCCTTCGCCTCGAGGAACGCCTCGTAGGCCGGGAGGTCGGTGATCGCCTCGCCGAGTTCCTCGGCGAGTTCGGTCGCTCGGGCGTCCGGGGTCGTCTCGATGCTCATTGGTCTGTGGTTCGCGGCGGCGGAACATAGGCGTGGCGGAGGCGGAACCGTGACGCAAGCGGCTGGAGACGCCCCGAAGCGCGGCCGTTTTAGGGCCTGGCACACAACCGGACGTAATGAGTCAGGAATCGGACGCCGACCGGACGGCGGGCGACCTCCGGAACACCGGGATGGCGCTCAAACACGAGCGGACGTGGGACTACGAACTCGACCGGATCGTCGAGGCGGTCGCGGAACGCGACGCGAAGAAGGTCGGACTGCAGTTCCCCGAGGGGCTGAAACGGCGCGCGGGTCGGGTCGCGGACGACCTCCGGGAGTTGCTGCCCGACGACGCGACGGTGCTCATCTCGGGACAGCCCTGTTACGGAGCCTGCGATCTGGACACCTACATGATGCGGCGAACCGACGTCTTCGTCCACTTCGGGCACTCCCCGATGAAGGAGTCGGAGAAGATCATCTACGTGCCGCTGTTCTCGAACGTCGACGTGACGCCGATCATGGAGGAGTCGCTCGAGGAACTGACCGATCCCGACGAGGAGGCGGCCGTCGGCCTCGTGACGACGGCCCAACACATGAACCAGTTCGACGAGATGCGGTCGTGGCTGGAGGCGCGCGGCTACGACGTCGAGACCCGACGCGGCGACGAGCGGTTGACCCACGAGGGGCAGGTACTCGGCTGTAACTACGCCTCGGCGGACGTCGACGCCGACCAGATCCTCTACGTCGGCGGCGGGAAGTTCCACCCCCTCGGGCTGGCGATGGAACACCCCGACAAGAAGGTGATCATCGCAGATCCGGTCAACAACGTCGTCACGATCGCCGACACCGAGAAGTTCATGAAACAGCGTTACGGCGCCGTCCACCGGGCGATGGACGCCGAGGAGTGGGGCGTCGTCTTCTGTACGAAGATCGGCCAGGGGCGCTGGGACGTCGCCGAGGAGATCGTCGAGAACAACGAGAACGCCTACCTGTTGACGATGGACGAGGTCACGCCCGATCGGCTGACGAACTTCGGGTTCGACGCCTACGTCAACACCGGCTGTCCGAGGATCACGACCGACGACGGGCCGCAGTTCAAACAGCCAATGTTGACGCCCGGCGAGTACGAGATCGCGATCGGCGAGAAGCCGCTCGATAGCCTCTCGTTCGACACGTTCCACGGGACGTGGTAGTCGGACGGAGGCCGCCGCGATCGGGTCGGTGCGAACGTCCGGTCACTGGCTGTTCATCGACTCGCTGGCGATGTTCCGCCCGCGGGGTTTCAACGCGACCTCGCGTCGGATCCGCACCTCCTGGAGGACGTCCAACTCGACCAGTTCCTCGTAGATCTCCTCGACGTCGTCGGGGTCCATGTCCAGAAACTCGGGCACCTCGAACGAGGAGACGCCGGAGTACAGCGCCATCAACACCTCCTTTTCGTCCTTGCTGAGATCGATCGAGGAGGCGTTCCGCTCGGCGCCGCGTTCGAGCACCGATCCGAGCACCGAGCAGTGTTTCTCGTTGCCGGAGAGGTACGTCTCGACGCTCGTTCCCTCCTCGGTGTGTTCGGCCTCGAGGACCGGCCGTTCGGCGGATCGGACGCTCCGCTCGTCCCGTTCGACCGTCCCGATGTCGTCGATCTCGATCCGGACGAACGAGCCGTCCTCGACGGCGAGGTTGACCGCCCCCTCGCCGATCTTGACGCGGGCTTTCTTCCAGTCGACGTCCCGGACGACGCCGCCCTCGATCGCCGGGTGCTTCACGAGGACGATGTTGCCGTCGAGGATCGTTTTGTGTAAGGTCCGCTCGAAGCCCTCCGACTCGCCCGTCGAGACGAGAAAGACGTCCCGGCCGATCCGAACGCTGACGTAGTCCGTCACCTGGGCGATCGCCTGGTTGACGTCGTAGCGACCCTCGATGGAGTCGACCTTCGAGAGCTGTATCGTCCGCTTGCCGTCGGTGCCGGCGAGGATGAGCCGCCGGTTCGACAGCAGGATCCGCCCGTCGGTCCACCCGATGTCGCCGAGCTTCGTCCCGTCCCGTACGACCTGCGTGAACCGGCCGGTGGTGTCGAGCAGTTTCCGCTCGGATTTGCTCACGGTCCGCCACCTCCGCCGATGCCGCCGAGCTTCGATAGCGCCGAGAAGGCCGCCTCGCGGAGGCCGTCGTCGTCGGTCCGGTCGACGAACTCGCCGAGCGCCGCCCGGGCGTCGTCACCGCCGACCTTCCCGAGGACGAAAAGCGCCTTCGAGCGCGCCTCGCGGTCGGCGTCGCCGTCGCGGACGAGTTCGAGCAGGTCGTCCTCGAGGTCGGGAGCATCGAGGGTCGTGAGGCTCGTCGCCGCGAACTGTGCCGTCATCCCGTCGTCGTCGCCGAGCGCCGACAGCAGCGCCTCCCGCGCCGTCGACTCGTACCCGTCGCCGACGACGCGGCCGAGGAGCCACGCGGCGTTGCGCCGCTGTGGCGCGCCCGAACTCTCCGTCAGGATCTCCGAGAGCGGCGGGACGACCTCGTCGGCCGTCGCCGAACCGAGCCGGTCGGCCGCGGCCGCCCGGACGTCGTGGCTCCGCTGCGGTGGGGCGTTCGAGAGGATCTCGACCATCGAGAACATCGCGGTGCGGCGGACCGTCTCGCTGTCGTCCTCGAGATAGCCAACGAGCGCGTCGACCGGGTCGACGCTGCCGAACTGCCCGAGCGCGTCGGCGACGACGCGACGGACCGACTCGCTGTCGTCGCGGTCCGCGGCCAACAGCACGCCCAGGGCGGCGTCGGTTCCGATCTCGCCCAGCGCCTCGGCGGCGGCCGCCCGGACGTCGATGTCCGGGTCCCCGCGGAGCCGCGACTCGAGCGCCTCGACCGCCCGCGGGTCGCCGATCCGGCCGCAGGCGAGCGCCGAGCGGGCCCTGACTCGGGCATCCGGATCGGAGAGCCGCTCGACCAGCGCGGCGGTCACGCTCGGGTCGCCGACGCGTCCCAACCCGGTCGCGGCCGCCATCCGGAGTTCCGGTTGGTCGTCGTCGAGCACCTCCGCGAAGGCCCGGGCGGCGACCCAGTCGGCCGCCGACGCGAGGTCCTCGTCGGCGAGTTCCTCGACGACCCGTTCGAGGGACGCCTGGCCGTGGTGATCGAGCGCGTCGATCGCGGCCGCTCTGACGCCCTCGTCGGCGTCGTCTTTGACCGCGGCCACCAGAGCGTCGATGACCGTCTCGCGCTCGCCGGCCTCGGTCGCACCGAGTATCGGATCGCCACCGGACGCTTCGAGGAGGAGATCGGACTCGGCGACGTCGTCGGTTTCGAAGATCCCGCCGATGATCTCGGCCGCCCGGCGACGGATCGCCGGGTCGTCGCTCCGGCGCAGCGTCTCCACGAGTTCGGCCAGGTCGCGCTCCCGCTCCAGTTGGTACAGCGACATCTCACTCCCTCCGGTAGATGTGGTTTCCCCTGTCGTAGGCGTCGTACTCCGCCCGGAACGAGCGGGGAAGCGTCTCGGACTTGCCGATCGTCAGGAAGCCGCCGGCTTCGACCGCGTCGGTCAGGGTCTCGAATATCGGCTCCTTGTACGAGCTGTCGATGTAAATGAGGAGGTTCCGACAGAGCACGAGGTCGTAGCCGCGTTTCGAGGGGCCGCTTATGAGGTCGTGCTGTTCGAACGAGACCATCCGCTTGACCCGGTCGCGGACGGCGAACGAGCGCGCGTCCGCGTCGATATCGACGTGCTCTCGGGGGTCCGAGAGCGGCTTGAGCTGCTCGCCGATGTCCGTCGTCCGGGTCGACTCGTAAACCCCTTCGCGGGCGGTTTCGAGCGTCTCGGCGTCGATGTCGGTAGCCGTTATCTCGACCGCCCGCTCCCGCACGTCCGGATCGTCGCGGGCAAGCATCGCGATCGAGTACGGCTCCCGGCCGTCGGCGCAGGCGGCGCTCCAACACCGGACGGTCCCGCCGCCGTCCGTCAGGTCGGCCAGCACGTCCCGGAGTCGCTCCCAGACCGGCGGGTTGCGGAAGAAACTCGTCACGTTGATGCTCAACGCGTCCAACAGCGCGGCCCGTTCGTCGTCGCTCGTCGACAGTACCTCGAGGTACTCGTCGTACGCCCCACAGTCAGTCCGCCGCATTCGCGCCGAGATCCGCCGATCGAGGTACGACTCGTTGTACGAGTCCGGCTCGAAGGCCATCCGATCGGCGACGTACTCGATCACGTCCGAAAGCCCCTCGGTCCCCGTTCGGTTCATCCGTCCAAACTCACCACGTCGAGGATCGGGACGATGTTCCCGTCGCCGAGGATCGCGGTGCCCGAGAGCCCCGGAATGCCGCTGAGCGATCCCTCTAAGGGTTTGACGACGACCTCCTCCTGGTCGCTGAAGGAGTCACACCGGAGCGCGACCGGGCGGACCGACTCGCGGATCCGGACGAGCATCCCCCCGTCCGAACCGGCGTCGCCGTCCGGGTCGGTGGCTTTCGGGCCGTCGTCCGTCGCGTCGGCGTCGCCCCCGTCGGCGGCGAACGCCGATCCGTCCGGCCCGTCCAACGCGGCTCCCGAACGGCCGTCGATCGCGCCGTCGACCTCCAGGGCCTCCTCGAGGCGGACGACCGGGTAGATGTCGCCGTCGTGTCTGACGACGGCGTTCCCGTTGACCGTCTCGATGTCGCTCGCGTGCGTCAACTCGTCGATGTTCTTGATGGGGATGCCGTACTCCCGGCCGCCGACCTCGACGAACAGCACGTTGACGATGGCGACCGAGACGGGCAGGCGGAGTTCGACGGTCGTCCCCTCCCCGGGCGTGCTGTCGACGTCGACCGTGCCGTCGAGCTGTTCGACCGTGCTGTGGACGACGTCCATCCCGACGCCACGCCCGCTCACGTCCGTCACCTCGCCCGCGGTCGAGAACCCGGGATGGAAGACGAGGTTGTACGCCTCGTCGTCGCTCATCGACTCGGCATCGGCCTTCGGGACGACGCCCTCGTCGATCGCCTTCTGCCGCATCGCGTCGGGGTCGATCCCGGCGCCGTCGTCGGAGACGGTGATCGTGACGTGGTCGCGCTGTCTGGCCGCGTCGAGCTCGATCGTCCCCTCGCGGGGCTTGCCGGCGGCCTCGCGCTCTTCGGGCGGTTCGATGCCGTGATCGACCGCGTTCCGGAGGATGTGGATGAGCGGGTCCTCGATCTCGGTCAGGATCGAGCGGTCGAGCTCGATGTCTTGGCCGTGCATCTCGAAGGAGATGTCCTTGTTTTGGCTCCTGGCGACGTCTCTGACGACTCGCGGGAGGTTGCTCACGACCCGCCGGAGCGGGATGAGCCGCATATCCATCACGGTGTTTTGCAGCCGCGACGTCACCTTGTCGAAGTCGTTCAGGCTCGTCGAGGCCGTCTCGATGTCGCCGTCCTCGATGGCCCGTCGGATCGTGATCCGGCCGGTGACGAGTTGCTCGACGAGGCCATGGAGCTCGTCGAGGCGGTCGACGTCGACGCGGACCGAGGAGATATCGCTCCCGCCCGAAGTCGTCGAGGATCCCCCGCTTCCGCCGGACGTTTCGCCGTCGGTGGCCCCGGACGCATCGGCCTCATCGTCGTCTGTGTCGCCGGCGTCGACATCGCCGTCGGCGTCGTCCCCGGACGCATCGGCCTCATCGTCGTCTGTGTCGCCGGCGTCGACATCGCCGTTGGTGTCGTCCCCGGACGTGTCTGTACCCTCGCAGTCGCCGGGATTCTGGCTGTCGATAGCGGCGTCCGAGT
>Ga0209917_1000299_pt1 | contig 20768 bp, 20 predicted proteins | sample SalPon2_C_H2O_MG_FD_185710 | JGI IMG/M metagenome (GOLD analysis project Ga0209917, IMG submission 185710) | Salt pond water microbial communities from South San Francisco under conditions of wetland restoration - Salt Pond MetaG R2_C_H2O_MG... | ecosystem: Environmental > Aquatic > Non-marine... | reverse complement strand
GGAGTCCTCGGCCCCGTCGGCGATGTGGACCAGCCCGCGGTAGTTCGTGCGGCCGCCGTCTTTCGCGATGGACTTCGATTCGATGGTCGACTTCGTGTCGGGCGCGTTGTGGTAGACCTTCGCGCCGGTGTCGATGTCTTGGCCCTCGCCGGCCATGGCGATGGTGATGTGGTTGTCCGTCGCGCCCGGTCCCTTCAGGACGGTCGAGGGGTACAGCATAGTGGCCTTCGAGCCCATGCTGCCCGAGACCCACTCCATCGTGCCCTCTTCCTCGCAGATAGCGCGCTTGGTGTTGAGGTTATAGGTGTTTTTCGACCAGTTCTGCACGGTCGAGTACTGGACGTGGGCGTTCTCGCCGACAAACACTTCGACGCCACCACTGTGGAGGTTGAACGCGGAGTACTTCGGCGCGGAACAGCCCTCGATGTAGTGGACCTCGGAGTTGTCCTCAGCGATGATGAGCGTGTGCTCGAACTGGCCCATCCCTTCGCTGTTCATACGGAAGTACGCCTGCACGGGCATGTTGACCGTGGTATCTTCGGGGATGTAGACGAAGGAACCGCCGGACCAGATGGCGCCGTGAAGCGCGGCGAACTTGTTGTCGCTCGGGGGGACACACTTCGTCATGAAGTGTTCTTTGACGAGCTCTTCGTGCTCCTGGACGGCCTTGTCCATGTCACAGAAGATGACGCCTTTCTCCTCCCAGCGTTCCTGCATGTTCTGGTAGACGATCTCAGATTCGTACTGGGCGCCGACGCCCGAGAGGGCGTTCTTCTCGGCTTCCGGAATGCCCAGCTTGTCGAAAGTGTCCTGAATCTCCTCTGGGAGGTCCTCCCAGTTCTCCGCGCCGCCGCGTGTCTCAATGTCGGGACGGATGTAGGGGACAATCTCGTCGATATCGACTTCCGAGAGGTCCGGCGCGCCGGGCCAGCCCTCTGGCATCGGCATCTCTTGGAACTGCTTCAACGCGCGCAGACGGCGCTCAAGCATCCACTCTGGTTCGTTCTTGTCTTCCGAGATGACCCGGACAGTCTCCTCGGTGAGGCCCTTCTCAGTCTCGAAGGCGGACTTCTCCTCCTTCTTGAACTCGAAGCGGGCTTCGGTGTCGGTCTCTTTGAGATGGTCTTGGTCTGAGCTCATGTATCAGGTATTGAGTCGAGGGGTTAAAAATTTCTAGGTAAATTAGAGGTATTATTTTGTCTGTATCGTATACTATTTTTTAAACCAAAAATATTTTTGTGTCCGCGAAATGTGGGCTGGTATGGGGATGACAGACAATTGCACCCGGGGATTGCCCCAGCTACCGGGAGCCGTGGTCTTTCCCAACTCCTATCAGAGTGGCACAGAGGACCGGCGACTCGGCTTCTCTGTGCTACTCTCTACAAATAGATGAAAAATAAGCTTATTAAAACAAGCAAGGTAACGGCATATGAAACTAAATGACCTTTTCATTTGATACCACCTACAAAAATTTAGACTCGGACCTCTATTCGAGAGTAACGCCCAAAAGTATCGCTAACCCCGAAATTTTGCTTCTCAATGACGGGCTATATGCTGATCTTGGATCGGATACGGCAGAGCTCAATGCTAACATTCTAGCAGGCCAAGACCGCTTAGAGGAGCCAATTGCCCAAGCATATGCAGGCCACCAATATGGAAGTTTTACAGTTCTGGGCGATGGGAGAGCGATGATACTCGGCGAACACGTTCACGATGGTAACAGATGCGACATTCAATTGAAAGGCTCTGGTCGAACGCCGTACTCCGGAAGAGGCGATGGCAACGCAACTGTCAGCTCAATGCTCAGAGAGTATCTGTATTCGTATGCGATGCAGCATCTAAACATCAAAACATCGAGAAGCCTGGCAGTCGTCGAAACTGACGAAGCAGTCGAACGACGGCGGACAGAACCTGGGGCCATCCTTGTCCGAGTGATGAACAGCCACATTCGATACGGAACCTTCCAGTATGTTGCAGCTCAGGCATCCGACGAACTACAGCGGTTCACTGACTATGTTATCGACAGGCACTACCCGCAGCTAACTGCGAAAGATCGCACATATCTAGAGTTCTTCGATGCAGTCATGCAGTCGTCAATTGAGATGGTTGTCGACTGGCTGCGTGTCGGATTCATCCATGGTGTGATGAATACGGACAACATGAGTGTCGATGGAGAAACATTTGATTACGGACCTTGTGCGTTCATGAATTACTATGACGAAGAGGCGGTGTTCAGCTCAATCGACAAGCACGGCCGATATGCCTTCGGAAATCAGCGCCCCATCTTGCGGTGGAATCTTGAACGATTTGCGGAGGCACTCCAACCGCTGTGTACGCAATCAGCGCTCACATATGATGAACTCGAAGGCAAACTGGACGAATTTGAGAATCGGTTTGATGCGCAATACTACGCGATGATGTGGAAGAAACTGGGAATCAACTCAGAAGGCGAGGAAGAACTCGTCGATGAATTCATCAAATGGCTTCGCAAATCGAATGCAGACTACACCAATACGTTCCTCGAATTAGAGACACCTGGGACATTTGATGACCCAGTGTTTGCAACTGCAGAATTCGAACAGCTTCGGAATAAGTTGGCCGCTGTCGGCCTCGGTGAGGAGTTGATGCAGGAAGCCAATCCGCGGTATATCCCCCGCAACTACTTAGTTGAAGAGGCACTGGAAGAGTATCTCGAAACTGGGGATCTATCCAAATTCAAGGGGCTATTGACCGTGTTGGAAAACCCCTATACATCGAAGGATATGGGTTCACAATTTCAGCAACCACCGCCGCGAGAATTAGATTCAGAGTATACGACGTACTGTAATACTTGAGTGGATATTACCAGAATGAGCATAGTTATCAAATTTAACGGCCGCAAGCGGTCCATCTCTTCGATACCACTGTAAACGGTCAGTGAGGCTAGCAGATCTGTAGCTCCGCGAGGAGTATGGGTTTCCGTTAGGGTTAGATGTTCTCCATTACTCAGGCTGGGAGTATAGTATCGGGCAGACGGTGGTCGCCGTCGACGAACTGCTAGACATAACCGATTGAGAGAGCAGCGATACAAGACATGCCCCGGGAAGCTTGCTGTACACAGCGTGTATGCAGTATGGCTGAATTGGTTATGTTATTCGTTTCCGCCGGGACGTTGGGATTACTGAATAGACTTACTACATAAGAAACCAATTGCGTGTCAAAGAAGAAGATATTTGTTGTATTATCAAACCCGATATTTGTCAGCAGAATATAATAGACATTACTGGTAGTGTATTTGGTATGCAGGTGACCGATGAGGAGCGACAGATGGTGGATGGGGCGGCGCTGACAAACGAGATCGGAATTGATGATAACGAAATTGCATGGCGGAAAGAATACACGAACTTTACCGATGCAGATGTCGACCAACTTGAAGCAGTCAGTCACGTTTTCGAAGATATTGCTGAAGAGCTGGTGGGGGACTTCTATCAGCACCTCCAGAGTTACGACGAAACCATTTCGATTATGGATTCCTCGTCGAAACCCATCAAGGCGCTGAAACGAGATCAGCGACAGTACTTGATGGAACTTGGGCAGGGTGAGTACGGAATGAAATACTTCCAACGCCGAGCACGAATCGGCAAAATCCACGATATGCTGGATCTGGGGCCAAAAATCTACTTTGGCGCGTACAGCATCTACTACCGTGGTATCATTGATGCGATTGCTGACGACCTCAAACGCGGTCTCGATGACCAAGCAGCTAAAGAAACAATCGATACACTCGTTGACCGGGTTCTAGCCGTGCAGAAACTCATCAATCTTGACCAGCAGGTGGCGATGGACACCTACATCAATTCCTACAACAAGCAGGTCAAGGACGCGATGGCGGAACAGGAGCAACTGATGGAACGGGTCACGTCAGAACTGCAGTCGCCGATTTCAGATGTTTCCGAGGCTGCAGAAGACGTGACAAAAAGTACGACACGAGTGAGTGACTCGATCCAACAGCAAGTGGATTCGATGGATGACGTTGCTGGCGAGGTATCGACGATGAGTGCAACTATCGAAGAGATTGCATCGACGGCCAGTGAAGTTCGCCAAACGAGCAATACAGCTGAAGAGCGTGCCGAATCTGGACGGGGGTCTGCTGAAGATGCGCTGGAGGCAATGCAAGATATCAACACAGCGGTGACAGAAGTCACCGAAGAGATGGACTCGCTCGAATCCCGGATGGAGGACGTCAACGAGTTCTCCGCTGTGATTAATGACATCGCTGACCAGACGAATATGCTCGCGCTCAATGCGAGTATCGAAGCGGCACGCGCTGGAGAAGCCGGCGAAGGCTTTGCTGTCGTGGCGGATGAGATCAAATCACTGGCCAGTGAGTCCAAACAGAACGCCGCCGAGATCGAAGAAACGATCGATGAGGCACAGAAAGATACCAGAGAAACAGCCGAAAGTCTCGAAGAAGTCACAACACAGGTGGCCAACGGGATGCAAGAAGTCCAACAGACGATGGGCGACCTCGGTGATATCGTCGAGAGCGTCCGAAACGTCGCACAAGGTATTACCGAAGTCTCGGATGCAACGGATGATCAAGCGGCAACGACCGAAGAAGTCGCCAGTTCGATAGATTCCCTCGTTGACGAACTCGATGAGATGGCCAATGAAATCGACGATGTCGCCGCAGCCAATGAAGAGCAAACAGCACAGATACAGGAAATTTCCAATACGGCCGCGCAACTCACACAACAGTAACTGATCTAACTGGCGACAGCTAATAACTCTCTGTTCCGGCTATCTCGCCGCATACTCGGCAGCGAGTTTCGCATTACAGCCTCGGGCCGATAATCCCGGGCACTGATACCAAGGCGGAGCCACAGATAGAGTCACCAATGAGAGAAATCACTCACAACAGTCATATAGCGCGTCACTCGTTCACACGCTCAAGATAGTGGTTGACGACGACCTGTCCCTTGGAGGTGAGGACTGGACCATGATCGCCGGATTCGATCAGGTCTGCTTGGTGAAGAGCGTGGAGATGACGTTTGACCTTCTCGGGTTCGATTCCGAGGACATTAGCGAGTGAAATATCCCTATCTCCAGTCGAGTAAATCGTCGTCAGTACTTCCGTGTCGGTCTCAGATAGCGACAGCTCCTGCAGGTCTGCCATATGCTTCTCGTATTCGCGTCGGAGCAACCGACCAAGAATCGAGAGCGTGCGTGTCGATTCGGTAGCCACTATCGTCGTCATCGCCTCGCCGTTGTGCATGTGGTCAACGACTAGCACTGGTCGATCTTGACCGCCGACAGTGTGCGTCTCACGACTGAAATCAGTGACTGCATCCAGAGAAACAACGACCGGTCCGTCTTCGGTTTCGATACGGACTGCGCCCGACTCGGCACTGAGAAGGCCACCTCGGAAGTCAGTATCGAGGACGCGCCCGCCGAGTTTGGCAGGATGTTTAGTTGTCGCACGGGTCCCGTTCAGTATAGCTTTGAATAGCACCGTACTGAATTTCTCGATGACGGATTCATCAGCTGCAACGAGTGCGACCGCATGAGCCCCGTTCTGCCTGAACGCGACGGTTACCGGCGTGCCTGGAAGTGGATCAAATACTTGGGGAACCGACCGCGGTGAGATATCGATTACTGACGAGAGGGGAATTGTCACCTTCTGGTCGCCGCTTGCCGCCAGCACCAGTTGTCCCTTTCCGAGTACAATCCGTCCCTGGATCGGGGCGTCGATTTCGCCTGCCTCGACGTTGAACCGTGCAGTAAAGTCAGCCAACACCGAGGACATTACTACTATATGTGTACGTCAGTGGTGTTCTTGACTGTTCCTAACACTCACAATCTTGCCACCGCATACTCCTCTACTGATAATCTCACTATCCTTCTAAGAGGGACTGTCCTCCCGTGTTGACTATCGCTCTCTCGGGAGTACGAACGCTGATAGACGCTGGACAGTTCGAAAAGCCGTTTGTATAGAGAGCGCTTGGTCAGCAGAAGTAGAGTTGATACCAACCGTTCCATACAGTCACATGACAGTGCGATATTACTCAATATAGCCAAGGTCGCGGAGGTTACTCATAATTTGCTCGTCACTGATAGCGTCATCGATGGCTTCATCGAGAGTCTCATGGCGTTGCTGAACTACCTGAAGCAGTTGTCGAGCACTTCGGAGCTTATATCGTACATCCGGGTCATTCACGTCATCAAACGCCCCTTACAGTAATTCGTCTATCGTATCAAGTGTCGTTTCGGCCATAGCAACGCTACGTCGAACAATTTACTAAATTTTGCTGAATCCACTCTATATCCGTTACACAATAGCTGACAGGAATTGAGAAAGATGAGAGGCCGTTGATTGATGGAGCATGCAGTCCCCATGCAGTTCAGCTTTGCCCAGTGACAGAGGGGTGGCAGGGCAGAATCATGCTGATAGCAGGCTTCTTCGGTGCTATCGTGCAAAGCTGTGGAATATATGCAAACGAGTTAGGTAAAACAATCACTTTGTTACAATTATTATTTATTCATATGTCTGGCACCGAGTCAGTGCAGAACTGGGAAGTTCGTGTTGAGGACAACACCGTCGTTGTCGAGCTACCAGAAGATATCAAACTCGATCAGCAGACCGGTGAAAAAATTAACGAGCAGTTCTTCGCAGCGACCGGACAGACCCACGTCGAGAGCGTACTCACCCTGTTGCGTGTCGAGGAGCCCTTGAGCTCGGGACTGTTCGATGAGGTCCAGCGCGGGGCTGATAAAGCGGCTGCGAATGGGGTCACCCGATGGGCAATTTATGTCCAGGAGAAAATCAAGGGGATGGCTTTCGAGAGCAATATCGAGGGGCTCGAAACGAAGGTTTTTGAAAACGAACAGCGTGCTCGCGACTGGGTCGACCAATAGGACGCTCGCCTTCCGCCTGCCTGGTCAAGCCCGAGCGTCGAGCTCAGTCTTACAGAAGAACGTATGAACACGACGTAAGCGGTTGTGAGGACAGGCGCTGTCGATTGGACTTCTCGGGTTACCGTCCATAGCGATGGGAAGTAACTCGGACCCGGAGACGTTTCAACACGAATCAACACCGACTATTCGGTTCGCGTACGGACAGGCCGCAAAGATTCGTACCAGCACCAAGGGCTCTTCTATGAGCCAGGCAAGCAGCGCCCCTATGTAGTGGGTCGCGCACCGAGAATCGTGAGTCGTCTGGTTCAGTTCGTACAGCGGTTTGGAGAACAGCTATTCGATGGGCGGCCAATATACCATCAGACGTGGGCGGGCCGACAGTTCCCCATACAATATTTATCAGTCACATCCTTTTGTGTCGATAATTGATGTTCCTTCTGAATACCGAAAACGAAATCTCATTGGTTGGTGACTCATTGGCCAGTTGGTTCGATATGGAACCAGCAGATTTGGAAGGGGCGGAGATTACGAGCTTACTGGTGGATGCGGATATTCCACGCCTTCGTTCAGCGCTGACAGCGGCTCGACAGGGACCAGGCCACGAAAAGCAAAAATTCTCTTGCCGGCTGGCTACTGACGATGAGCATCCAACTGTCGAAATTGACCTTTCCCCCGTCTCAAATCCATCCCACCAGGGAGACATACTAGGAGCCGTTCGTAGCAAGACAGAGTATCGGACCAGCGAAGCGGAAACTGCAGACGCCGAGTGGTTCGACCACTTTTTTGATCTGATGGATCAGGCCGTTGTGGAGTTTGAGCTCCGAGATGGGGAACCGATTGTGCGCGCAGTCAACCCAGCCTTTGAGAAGCAGTTTGGCTATCATGCTGGCTACATTATCGGTGAGTCACTGAACGAGTACATCGTGCCTGAGACTCGCAGTAGTGAAGCGACCGCGCTCGATACTGAGATCGCCAATGGCAATGTCATCAAAGGAGTGTACACTCGCCAGACAGCCAGTGGGCTGAAAGATTTCTACTGCCGATGTCTCCCTATCGGGACAGACGCTGATACCCGATACGGGTTAGCAATCTACACCGATGTCACCGCAAATCAACAGTCGAGGCAGCATCTTCAAGTGCTTCATCGCGTGTTACGCCACAATCTACGGAACGAACTGACAGTTGTTCTCGGGATGGCTGATAAAATAAGCAACAGTGCCGAGTCGGCGACAGTCAGACAGGCTGCGACTCGGATCACAGATCGCGCTGAGAAGCTGGTCGGCGTCAGTAGCAAAGCGCAGATGGCACAGAACATTCTCAGACAACCACAGACTGACACTGTCGTCGATGTAGGACAAGCAGCTGCTGAGGCTGTTGCCGATGCAGAGGAAAAGTGGCCAGATGCGACGATAGATACCGACATCGAAACCGCTCTACCTGTCTCTACCGGGCTTGAAATCCAAGATGCATTGGACAATCTCTTAGATAATGCGATTACGCATAACACTGGTGACGCTGTAGTCGATGTTACCGTACGCAAGTATACGCCGATCCACGTGACGACCCGTTCGTTCGGTCAGGAAGCAGTCATCACGGTTGAAGACAATGGGCCCGGTATCCCCGAAAACGAACGCGCAGTAGTGTTCGACGAGGAAGATATGAGCCAACTGAAACACGGAAGCGGGTTTGGACTCTGGGTCGTGCGGTGGATCATCGAATCGGCGAACGGCAATATCAACTACGACCGAAGCGATGAATGGACGACAATCGAACTTCGATTGCCAATCATGACAGATTACAAAACTGACCAGGTCAAATTGAATAGCTGAGCGCTCAGTCTGGTATGTAGTAGATTGATGTCCGGCCGTGTCTCTCACGCTAAGCAGAGGTGCCACGCTAGCCAAGAAACTGGTCGTGATTCTCGCGGCATTCTCGACTGGAATATCGAGTGGTCAGTACAGGAGAATCAAGAATCGCTCAGTACAGACGATGAATCTATCGTGGGTCAAACGCAGCGTAGACGATTACCGTCGTAACTCCCATCATCACTGCGTGGACAGTGTTCACTCCCTGAAAAATCAGACTCGCAGCAAGTACACCGATGAAGCTCGCAATACCTACTGCGATGGCGAACTTCAGTCTCGGGAGGTCTTCGACCCACGCCTCAAAACGGTAGTATGATTGTAGCGCCATCGCCGTGATGTTCCTTGAGTAATAGTATATAAAAATCACACGCTGATACACACGCACGCTGAATGAGCAGCGTATTCGCTCAATAAACGGTGAAACGAAGAGGCGATTTCCAGTGCTGATTTGTGCGAAATGGATGCTGGTCGTGATTATCGGTGGAATCAATCCGAGTGAAAAATCTGTATCGGTCTCCAAACCGGAATTACCCGACTCAGCACCACCAGCGCCGTCGGTTACGCCTCCGGACCCTCCCACTGCGCTAGCACCGCACTCTGATCGCTGTTCGGTGGTTTATAAAGTACTCTGACTGTCGTGCTGTCCAACTGGCTGCCATCAGCATCAGCGGGCCTGCTGTAGAGCCTTACCGTCGTACCGGCCGACACGTCGGACGATGTCCCCATATCGGCAAATGTGCGGCTAGACTTGTACGGCTTCCCGGCGAGGGATGTTGGATTCTTTAGATATTTGAACTTCGCTCCGGTCATCTGTACGACGAGTGCATCACTGGATATAGTGTCACCACCCGTGTGAGTGATATTTATTTGGTCATATGGGGTATACGGAATAGGCCCAGAGGCATCGTCCTTAAATTTAAAGTCAAAATTCGCTCGTGGCGCCGTCTCCGAAACAGAACTCCCGAGCGAGAGTACGAACGTAGCGATGACGGCAGCAAGAATAACCGTGATAGCGACCATTAGAATTACTGCGATTACCGGACTGACGGCCCGGTCGGAACGTATGTAGTCCTCGATAATCATAATGTGTGGGTAGTAACTACGCTGATAAATAACTATCTTATATTTAAAATTACTTTAACAAGTATCCCACACGCTCAGTCCTCGTCGTCTTTTCCGAGTCGGTGCAGAAAGTAACCGGCTCCTGCAATCCCACCTATTGCTGCCCCGGCACCGAATCCAGGTCCGGACGTGCCGTTCGGAGTCCGAAAGTTCTGTTGCTCTCCATCGTTGCTCGTTTCGTCTGTCGCGCTCGGTGGCATCTCAAGGGAGTTCGGTGCTATCTCAAGAGAGCCCGGGGCCACTTCGAACTGGAACCCGTCTGAGAACGTGACCGTCAGCTGGGATGACCCGGGGTTGTAGGCGAGATACTGTTTCCGGCCAGCGTCGTCAATGAAGACGTGGGAGAACGTCGCATCGGAGACAACCTCCTGTGTCGGTGATCCAAGCGTGGCCAGCGCCTGCAGCATCGTGTAGGTGTGAAGTTTGCTGTTCGAGAGGTCAGGGACATATCGCCGGGTCTCGCCAGGGAAGTTCCCTTCCTCCCAGTGTTCGAATCGACGCAGCGACCGTGAGGGATCCACGAACCCCGCAAACTCTAGTAACACGCCGGGCCAGACACTGAATTCCTCGGCGCCGGCGAGTGAGACGAGTTCGTCGTAGACGGCTGACGTGTGCGACTGGCCCCACCCCAGATACAACGAATCCCCGTTGGCCGGTAACACATTGATTGCATAGGTATCTTCGGCCCGCTCAGTCCACCATGTGCTGTGGGCATAGCCAGCGTCCCAGACGACGGCCGCGTAGTCGCGCTCCCACTCATCGGGGTGGGTCTGTTCATCCCAGTCGTACCAGTATTCTAAGGCAGCATGGACTTCGTGGGTGTACAGAAAGATGCCCAAGTTTCTGATAGAGCAGCCGTCGATAGTCTGGTCGGTGAACGCACCCCACCGTATCAACGCCGCGTAGGCGTTGATGGCCTCGCCGGACGCCTCCTGATTGTTACCGAGGGCGAACGGGTTGATCCCCGACGCATACGAGTGGCCGGCGTATGGCGAAAACGCCCGCAGGAACGGGAACTGGTCGTCGTTGTGGGTGGGCGCGGCGTAGTCCCGAATCAATGTGTTAACAAGCGATTCGTAGCCGTCCTGCTCGGCCCACTCAGTATCTGTACGGGCGATTTCGGATGCACCCTTAACAAAGTACCCGTGATGGAAGTGATGATCGTTCAGTTCGGCGTAAACACCAAACCCACTTGGCTGCCCGACAAGAGTGCCCCAGCGCTCGTCATAGAAGAACAGCGGTGAATCCTCACCGTCATCTCCAGGCTGGAACCACCTGTCGTACTGGGCTGTCAAGACATCAAGGACAAGATCACGACGGGAATCGTACCCGTATTCACCGAGCAGCGCCGCGGCCTCGGACCACCGGTTGATGTTCACTCCGGTCCAGTAGGACCCATCGGCCGGCGACTCTTTGCCAGGGATGTACGGGAGGCGACTCCACCGGACTGAGGCTTCCTCAAGTGTTGGCACGTCATGTGTCGCCGCAAGCGAGCCGTCGAACTGTTCAAGATTAGTATCCGGTGTGCTGATGACGGTAGCGAACTGCGAAACTATCCTATCGTCGGCTGCGTCGACAGCCGGATAGTGCGGAATGATACCGGGGTAAGACAGCGCAGTGGTGAACGAGGAACCAGAGACGACTTTCATTTCCCCCCGTGGTGATTCGTAATGTAGCCCCTCTATCGTCGAACTTCCCTCGTGGAGATACTTGTGCTGATGGGGATACAACGCTGTCATCGTACCCGCCGACTCACCTCCCGACCGGTCCGTGACGGTGAACTCGAACGTGGTTCTGACCTCGGAAACTACCTCATTGTTCTCCCGCTCGACATACGTCCACTCAACACGCGTATCGGTCACCACGTTGGTCCCATAGCGTACGTACCGGTCTATTGTGGTCTCTTGATCGTCTGGGAGTAGCGCCACAGTGAAAGCGCCTTCACCACCCAGGTCACTCTGGAGCGATGCTTCGCCACTTTGCTCCCAATCAGTTTCGGACGGTCCAATAACTGCATAATGTGACCCGTCGATCGTGAGTCCCAACACGGGTCCGCGTTCGGCGAACACCGTCGGTGCCGAACTGAGGCTTAGTTCGACGCCGGCGTCAAGACCATCAAAAAATAGATATGGTGACCCCTTGGCCTGAGTGACGCTAAACTCAGACACCGAGTTCTCCAACCGATACTCGACGTGCCAATCGCCATAGTCGGTGACGACAGACTGACCAAAGTCGCTCGTGTTTTGACCCCGGACGGTGAGGTCAGCCTCGAACGGTGTGTAGACCATCTCGGCCATAGTGGTTAACTCTACATCGTCAAGTGAGTCGGTGTCGACGCCAGTACCGTCACCGATGGCCCACTCATCCGTATACCCAATATCGAGCCCTGTATCGGTGGGCCGAGTTACGAGCGGATGTGAGTACAGGGGCTGGCTATCGTTAGCCACAAGCAGGTGCGTCCACCAGTCGTTTGTCGGGTACGGAGCGGTCAGCGACTCATCAGCGCCGCTTGGAGCCGGCGGCTGTGTTTTGTCGCTTGGTATTGACGAAGTGTACCCCACGCTGTTGTGCATGTCGCCGGCTGCCTGCCCAGCCGCATCACTTGTTCCCAGCCCAGCAGCTGTGAGCCCGCCGAGAAGTGTCAGAAACTCCCGCTTCGTCCAGTTGTGATTGTCGTTGCTCCACATTACCTGTCGGACACGCGGTTGTACTCAATTGGGAGCCCTTTTCCACACGTTGGCCGCCGGTTTTGGTACATCTATGTTCTGAGAAGTCCAAGTCGGGCTGTTATTTATAACTACGGTCTGTGTCTTCAGAATCTCGTTCGAACCACACTATTCCCACGGCGGCGGGCTGGCCTCACCAATCTCGACGGCGATACCCTGCTCCCGGAGATACGCCTCGGGTTCGTCGATGGGGTCGCCCTCGCCGCGGTGTGAATCTAGTGCGTCGGCGAGCTGGCGAAGCGTTTCCGCCTCAGTGTCGCCGAACGACGCAATGCCCGACTCCAGGTGTCGGGCCGTCACCCTCCCGTCTTCCTCCTCGACGAACTCAACACCGTCGGGGGCGGATACGGTTGCCATATGTGCTCAGACGCGCCAGTCGGCCTAAGTGTTCGGGATGTGGTGTTGTTGCAGAAACTCATCAGCCGAGTATAGCGCTTGGGCGTCAGGAGAACGAACTGATTCTGCTTGACTGCTCGTGATTATCTCACTAATCAGAATCAGCTGTTCTACCAACCAACGCAGATTTCGTACTGATCCAGCGCACACCACTAATTCAAGTGAAGCTGGGTACTGGGACACACCACTGCTTCATGTGAAGGAGTGGCTGATGCACACACCACTGTTTCATGTGAATATCACACCACCTTTTCAAGTGAAGATACTTCTGCTTGATTCTGCTTCTTCACTTGAAAGAGTGGTGTCTGACTAGACGACATTATTCATCGAAGCGATTTCTTGAATAGTATCGATTTCAGTATTTAGACGGAGGACATCAGACATAGCTTCGATTGCGCTGGTAAATGGAACGTCCAGTTCATAATTGTAGTAGTTCCCTCTGGACCCGCTTCGGTTCTCGTGTACCGAGAGAATGCCCAGCATCCGCAGGTCAGAAAGATGATTATGCAGGGACCGCTGGCCAAGTGCATCTGTTTCAGAGGACTCACAGAGCGCAACGTATTCTTCGTAGATTTCTCGAGTTCGACAAGGAGTTTCCTCTTTAGCTGCTTTAGAAATGACCGCAAGCAAAGCCAAACGTCCATGAGTCGTGAGTTCCCGCATTCCTTCTTCCACCCGTTCCTGCTCCAACTGTGAGCGGGCATGGTCAACGTGGTCTTCCTCGATTATCTCAGCATCGCGATTCTCTGCGATTTCACCAGCTAGTCGGAGGAGATCGAGAGCCTGGCGTGCACTCCCACTGTCTCTCGCTGCAAGAGCAGCACACAGTTGGAGCACGCCCTGATCGATTGAATCCTCTGAGATAGCTACCTCGGCACGAGATTCAAGGATATTTTTTAGCTCAGGTGCATCATACGGCGGAAATTGGAGTTCCCGCTCACAGAGAGTGTCTTGAACCCGCGGATCAAGCTGTTCGCGGAACTTGAAGTCATTGCTGATTCCGATGACACCAACTTTCGTTGCATCAAGATTCCCGTTGGCTCTAGCGCGGGGGAGTTCGTAGAGTAATTCATCCCGATCTCCAATCGAGTCAACCTCGTCAAGAACAATCAGAACAGTCCCGCCAACTGCCTCCAGCTCTTGATAGAGTTTCTTGAATACCGTTTGTTGTGGATAACCCGTTGAACTGATTTCTCCACCGGACGGCCGGAGTTCATTCACGAGTTCAACAGCCACCTGATACGAGGAATTGAGGGTCTTGCAGTTGAGAGAGAGGACAGATAGATTGACATCGTCATAGTCGGCAACGTCGGCTTGGAGCCTGTCAAGGAGATAGTCGGTGACAGCCGTTTTGCCAACGCCAGTATTTCCATAGAGGAAGATATTGTTAGGTTCCCACCCGTCGATTACTGGCTGGAGGGCATCCATATATTCGTCAATTTCTTCGTCGCGCTCTTCAATGGTTTCAGGCTGGTAGGACTCGCCCAGGGCGTCTTTATTCCGGAAGATGTTTTGCTTCCGTTCGAACCGACGCATAGAGACGCTTTCACAAGAAGGGTATATAAAACCACCTCTGCAACTGTTTCAAGTGAAACCACTCACACACACCACTGTTTCAAGTGAAACACTAGGCTAGAGAGTCTAGAAAGACAACAGTGCACAATTTCAACTAAAGCGCTGACATATACTCTGAAGCTTAAGTTTAGAATTCTGGCAGGAGAGAGTTCCAAAGCCAACTCAAGCGCAATATTACAAAATAATGCGTAAACTGGTATCCATTTTCTCACCAGGCCTCTGTGCAGCTTCACATGAAAGAGTGGTGTGTCTCTCCCCCCCATTCAGTTCCACAGGCCGCCCGCAATCTGTACGTATTCTCCTAAATTTTGTGCGCTCCGTCAGAGTGCGGAGCAACGATGAATGAAACACTTCCGGACCGCGAACAGTTTGAGCGCCGCCAGATTGCGCAGGACCAGGATAACCGTCGCGTGCAGACAGCCGATGTCGACGAGTCCAGAGCACGGCAGATTGTGGAGGACCTCAGAGCTGCTGGCATCGTCGTCGTCGCAGTACCCGAGGACCAGTGTCTCGCACACCGGCCTTCCGGTGAAATGTTTCACTCCGACACCGCTCTGGTCCATTTCCACCGAGGCTGGGAAGCGACCACCGACGAAGCATAGTCACTAATCAACTAATCATCAGGATTAGCCGGACCAATGTACTTCGATTTGATTTTGTCGCCATCACGCCACTGCCAGTAGCGGTAGCGATTGTCGTTGATCTCCTTGACCGTGACCGATGCCCCGGCTGGAACCTCATCGGGCCTGTCATCGGGTGCCTCGTCCGATGACTCTTCCTCGGTCTTGAGTCGTGCCTCTCGCTCTCGATATTCAGCCAGTGACTCGGCATACTTCGCGAGTTCGCGAAGTTGGTCCGCTGTTAGGGCCGAACACTCCTCGGCGATACCCGATGGGAGTGTCGCCGGTGGCATGGGTTCATCTGGCATGGACGTTAACCAACATTCGGAGCAAGAACCTTCGCTCTGTTGGTTAATAGAAATCGCTCTTATGCAAAGCTGCGGAAAGACCGTATAGTTACACTGAGCCGTCGCTAATTTTGCGATATGGGTTCTGCTCAGCCAGCGCTCGGCGGGATGTTTCGGCAGCTGATTGAGCTGGGCGTCGTCGAAGTTAACACGGAGCCGCTCGATGCCCGCATCGAGCGGCGACTCAAGGAATTTTGGGAGAATACGTCCTGTCCACGATGCGGCCACCAGAGCATCGTGACTTGGGAGAGTATCGACCGAATCTGGTGCCGTGACTGCAATTTTAAGCCGGTTTTCACCTACGGAACGCCGTTTCACGAGAAGCACCTCACCGCAGGAGAGGTGCTTCTCGCTTTCACACTCTACGCGGACACGTTGCTCAGTATCAACCAGATTGCGCCGTTCCTCGGACGGGCCTACAGAACCATCTACACGGCGATTCGAGACATGGAAGCCGCGGTTCATCGCGGCTTCCCCGTCGTCTGGAGCCTCCTTGACCAGACAATCGATGGACCGACGCAAGTCGACGAGTCTGGTGAGGTTTGCTCAGGCTACAAAGGCCAAGAGCCGCCGCGGAACGGCCGTTCTCGCGGCGGCTCGTCCCAGACAGGCCGCTCACGCTGGCGAGGTCGTCACGGTGATCAACTGACGCTCGTCGCGGCGTGCCGCGACTCGCTTCGCGTGATTTGAGGCCAACTCGGCATCGACTACAGCGGAGATCTTGAACCAGTAATCCAGGAAGCTGAAGACCTCTCCCAGCCGCTGGGAGAGGTCTGGACCGACGGACTCCAAGCGTACCGTGAGATGGAACGTGACCACCGAACGGTCGTACACAAAGAGCGGTATGTATCGCCAGAAGGCGTCCATATTAACCAAGCTGAGTGCCTGTTTTCGCTCGTCCAGCCGTGGCTGCGGAAGTTCCACGGCCTGTCCAAGCAGGGCTTGGAGCAGGCCGCTCACACCTTCGGTATCGTTCGATCACTCAACCTAGCTGGTGAATCCACCGATTCAATCATTGACTGTCTCGTTATCGGAGCTTTCCGCAGTTCTACATAAGAGCGAACAGTCACAACTGATTCCGGAGAGAGGGTGTTATAGAACAGTTCTCATTCAGTCGGTCTGCTACGGTGATTCGTTCAATACAGCTCAGCAACCGAACGCTTATTCCGTCCGTTTCCCTACTCTACGTATGGCAAGTGCAACGCGTGATGAGTCTCCCGAAGAAGGCGTGGAGTTTATTCACGAGGACGATGGGCAAATCACCGCCCGTGACCTCGAAACTGGCGTCGCTTCGTTCGGAGAGACAAAAACGGAGGCACTCCGAATGCTTGCGGAGGCCCTTGAGTTGCACGAGGGTGGCGGAGACCCAGTCACTGATGACGATCTTGAAGAGTGGGGACTTGACGACGTCAAGCCCGGTGATAAGGAGCTTCCTGAGTTCATGCAGTAGATGGTCCGGACGAACTTCTCCGGCCGTGAAATCGCATCTGTGTTGATTGACCACGGGTTCGTCCGGACAGGCCGCGTTGGAAGCCATCTGAAACTCCGTTACGAATCGCCCGACACAGATGAAGTCCGCATCGTGACGGTGCCGATGAAATCAGCGGACGATATTCCGACCGGGACACTCCAGTCAATTGCAGACCAGTGTGGAGCAAACGACTTTCACTCGTGGTGTGAGTGGATTAACCAGCATCGGTAGTGCTCACCACGCACGCGCGCTCCTGACGGAATTCTTTCACTTTCAACTGCAATTGACATCTTGTGAATTGTTTGATGACATCCTAGATTCCGGAGACGTTCGCGGAAGCGGACGAGAGAAGAGAAATCCCGGGCACAGCAACCTGTTGGAGATTGCTACGGTCGGTTTCCTGAAACGCGGAAGCGACACGCCGCGGCTTATCGGATTCGTGGCCCTCTACTCACCTATGCCAGACAAGTCACCCTCGAATCGCTTGGAAGTTGCACAACCAACACGAGGAGCCGACCGGAATCGGTCCATTACCAGCCATCCTGATCCAGCGACCGACGACGTCCTGCTGCCTTCTCTCGATGACGGCATCACGCTGTTGGACGTCGATGGCAGTCGCGGCGTGCCGATCCTGCAGTCACTCGTCCTCGACCATCTCCTCATGCACGACGGGCCCGCTTTCTGGGTCGACGCCAACGGACACGCAACGACCACCACGCTCTCACGGATCGCTCCGAGCCAACGGTTACTCAACCGAATCCACGTTGCACGCGGATTCACCGCCTACCAACACTACAGCGCGGTCTGTGATCTCCCGGCGACAGTGAACCACTGTATTCAGGAATCGACGACAAGGGACAACCGGGGCGGGCGACGGGCCACGGACAGCGACGGGGAAACGTCTCCGCACACACCCTCACTCATCGTTGCTCCAGCCGTCGACGCGCAGTACCGCACCGACGATACCCTTGGAGAGGCCCACGCTGAGACGCTCAAAGTCCGAGCGCTCGCCAAGCTAACGACCTATGCTGAGGGGTACGATATTCCGGTGCTCGTCACCCGAAGCAAGCGCGATGAATTTACCTCGCCTGTCGCGACGGTCGCTGACCAGCATCTGGAGTGCGAACAAACCCAGATGGGGCCGCGAATCAGTGGTGAGGACTTCGAGACGCGTCTCTATCCCGTCGACGACGGCACGTACTACCAGACGACGTTTGCCTACTGGCGGCAGCTGCTCGCGGCACGCGCCACGCAGGTCGGCGTTGCGCCAACGACGACGCCGTCGACGTCGTCGACGGAGGGTGTCGGGACGGGCGTCACGGCTGACGGTGAGACGGTGTCGGTCGCCGCGAGCCCCTTGCTCGACGCGTGGACCGACGCCAGCACTGGAGGTCGATAGCGATGGGGCGCACGAATCCAACGTACCGAGATGTCCTCCGAGCCATCGAAGAGCGCTGGGCGGAGTTCCGCCGGGCACTACGGCGTCGCGACCAACCACGGTTCGACCGGCTGTTCGAGTACGCCCGCGAGCACGCCGACGCGAGCGGGCTGTTAAACCACCAGAATCCACTACTGCCGGCGCTATTCAGCATCGATCTCGAACAAGAGAGTAGACTCGACGAGCAGGAACAACGTCTGGAGGATATCGAAGCCGCACTGGAGAGCGTTCGTGACAGCAACATCTCAGGCACTAACCCACGGGAGCGTGAGAACTGATGACAGCCCTCAGCACTGTTGCATTCGATATTGAGACAACCGGCTTCACGACGACGGATCAGCTCACTGTCGTCGGTTCCGACGCTGACATCAGTTCGCGGGTATTTCTGAACGTCGACGAGCGAAGTCCACCAGACACGCTCGAAGCTCGACTCAATGCCCAACTTCAGTCACCGTTGACACTCTCGATCCACCAGTCCGAAGCAGCGTTACTCGACAACCTCACCGCCTTTGTCGAATCGACACTCGCCGATCGAAACAGCAAGCTGGTTGCGTACAACGGCGAGACGTGGAACGGTGGCTTCGATCTGCCGTTCCTCCGTACGAGACTCACGCTACACGATGTGGAGTGGCCGTTCGCCGACTTGCCCTACATCGACGTGATGGACGTGTTCAAATCGCGGTTTAACACAACAGAGAACACGCTCCCAGCGGTCTACACCGAACTCATCGACGACGGGCTCAGTGACTTGGACCCGTTCTCAGATAGCGGCGAAGCCGTAGCTGCATGGGAGGTCGGCAACTTTGAGTCCGTCGTGTTGCACAACGTCGCAGACATCCGCCGGACGCGGGCGTTGATGCAACTGGCCGAGCGATACTGCTCAAAGTCAGATTTCTCGATGAAATCGCTTGACCCGGTCACGTGAACGCGGAGGAGGAGATCAATTCAAGAGAACTCCTCGTAGATACGCTTTCGAACCTCGATATGTTCGTCGGCCAGCTTCTGCAGGAGCGATTGGAGTTCATCGGCAGGAGCCGTTTCGAGAAGTGTCGGCACTGACTGCTCACCGGCAACGTCCTCAATATCCCCACTCGCGAGAACAGCCGCGATGATGTGTTTGCACGTCGGAGCATCATCGGGACAACTGCATTCGCCCTCAACGTAGCTCCCATCTGAAAGTGTTACCGTAACATCGTACGGTTGGCTTCCCTGCACAGTTGCGTGAATCCGATCGTCTACGCGTTCGATAGCGGTTACTGCTCCACGTTCGAAATATCGCTCGCCACGCTCAAAGCGACCGGGGTCAGTGACTGACCGAAGTGCCTCTATATCTACGTTTTCGGATGGGGACTGTGTTTTGAGTCTCGGGAATTCCTCAGCAACTGGAACATCGCCCGGAATTGATGGCTCGGCTTCCCGCCGATGGACATAGCCTTGCTGTGGCCAGCCAAGCGGAAACCAATAGTCCGGATCACTCACAACCTCCCAACAGGACGTGATAACGTCACTGTGGTCCTCAGGTAGGATCCCCTCAAGAGTTACTGTGCGTGGTGTGGTCCCTTGCTGGAGGGAAACCGAAGTCTGGTGGTCCTCGTGATCTGCCACTGAATCAGCATACTCCCTCCGGATCTCCGAAAGAGTATCGAGGGCGTCGGCCGTAAATCCGTGACCAGTCCGTTCGAGTTCGAAGACGAGTTCTGCGTATTTGTGCTTCTCCCGGTACTTGATCAGCGGTCGATTACTCCCGACGAGATCGGTCGGCGTATACTCCGGCAGCGTTGTGCCAAACACGATCGGTGTGATAGCACCCTCTGGTGGTTCCGGTAGTCGATCCGTCTCAGGAGCTACATCGTCGCTTGGCTCGCCAAACGGCGTCTCGAAGAGTCGTCGACAGGCGGGACAGATACGCGTGTTGAAGCCAGTATATCTTGTCTTTTCCGTCGCTCGACACCAATCACAGGTTTGTGGTGTCGAGTGATCGGTTTGTTCCCACTCGATATCCCGACGAGTTGTGATTAACTTGAGGCCAGTGACGACCTTCGATCGCCGTTGTTGCTGGTTCTCAAGAGTAGATCTACAGGAGCCACACAATCCTGCATTACTATCTTCGATGGCCGACGGTAACACAAGGCGTTGCTGGGCTGGCTCGCCGCGTGGGAAAGAGCTTCCACCCGTGGAAAGTGAAATCGTACGTGTTTACCCTGAGGTCTCCACAGCCGGCACAGCCTGGTTTCGTGAGATCATCTCGTTGTCCCGAGCAACTCGCTTGAGTTCATTGTAGGGATTGCGTCCCTGCTGGCTCCAGGTCGCCAGC
>Ga0209917_1000298_pt1 | contig 20774 bp, 22 predicted proteins | sample SalPon2_C_H2O_MG_FD_185710 | JGI IMG/M metagenome (GOLD analysis project Ga0209917, IMG submission 185710) | Salt pond water microbial communities from South San Francisco under conditions of wetland restoration - Salt Pond MetaG R2_C_H2O_MG... | ecosystem: Environmental > Aquatic > Non-marine... | reverse complement strand
GGCCGCCGAGGTCGACAATCCGATGCAGTGGGCGGTCTGTACTGCTCGCTCGTTGGGTGATATATTTGTCTGGAACAATCTGCTAACTGACGAGCGGCTCGACGAGAATGGCGACTTCCGGCGGCTCCTCCAGGAGGCACCTGGCGTTCTCCAAAATAGTGCGTGCCTCGGCTGGATTGCTGAGGAAGACGAACTTGTCGACGATATCGATGAGTTTGGCGACCGGATACAAGATGTCCTTGAGGAGATCTGCGAAATGACGCGGGACATGACTCACGGCGAGTACCGCGAGTATAACTCTCGGACAGCCTTCCGGACGAAGATCCTCACCGAGTCTCTCGGCGTGATCGGCGTGATGACCCGATTGCTGGACTTCGCTGGCGTCGACATCCTCCGTATCGGTCGGATACCCCGGTTTAAGAGCGATTTTGCCGATGAGAAGCTCTCAGCTATCGCGAAGTTCGTTGGGATCAACTCGGCGATCGCGTCGAAATACGGGATGGCATCGGTGTTCCGGCAACTGTTCGAGGACCGTGACGAGGTCCTCCGTTGGTCGATGGACGTCGATGTCGACGCCGCAGAACCGTTCGGTGAACTCATCGGCTCGTGGTGTCTGTTTGCCGATTACGGCAATCGCCAGGAAGTGTTTGCTGAGAAGCTTCGATCTAACGTTTCGCCGAAAGATATCCGGGATGACGCCCCCGAGATCGGGGTCCGCGTCCCTGTCCAAACGTCCACGAGTCGGGCGCAGTACCGGAATTTGCTTGAGGAAGCGCTCAAGGCGAAGAATCTCCTCGCGACTCCAGAGGCAGTATCGGTGCTTCACGGGTTGTGCCGGTCGCCACTGGCTATCGCGAACGGCGTCGCCCGAGGCTTGGAGCCGGAAACCGAGACGCGACACATCCGGTCTGTCGAACTCCGGCGCATCATCGCAGCCCTGTCACCAGAACAGGTCCTCCGGGATGCGTCGTCGACGCCACGAAAGGCGCTCGTGGCGCTTGCTGACGCCGATGAATTCGTGACGCAGTCAGCACTCGCGGAGAGAGCTGGTGTGTCGGCTCGCTCTCTTCGTGACCACCTTCCCGACCTCGTCGATGCTGGGATCGTCGCGACGGCAAATGCTGGCTATCGACTCCAGCTGTCGTTTGAAGAGACGGACCGCGGCGACGGAAAACTGCCTGAACGGTACCGGGATATCTACCCACAATGGGTGAGCGATCCGACTGTTAGCAATGACGTCCACGCTGCGGCTGGAGCGTTACGGACAGCTCGGGATCATCACGGACCGGATGGACCAGTCTCATCAGAGGAAGTCGGCTTCGCTGGCGACGTCTTGCTGGAACTCACAGAGCCGTGGCCGTTACTCGATGAGGTGCTGCCAGCGCTGTGGGCAGTGACTGCGAGAGCGTGCTATCGAGAGGACGCTACTGTCGCTGGTGGCGCTCTGGTTGAACGCGAGACTGAGATAATGGGGAGACGTCCGCGTCAGCTGAGTCTTCAAGAAGCGACCACTGGGAAGCCTATCAGCTGAACTCTGGAGGAGTTTTAGCGCCTGTCACCGATGATTTGTCGAGGCTCGGCACCTTGTCCTCGCTATCATATACCTCACGAGATTGTTGCGCCATATGCCGTTCCTCCTAAATCGCTCACCAACGTTTACCCCGTTTATTTCGTCTTATTTTCGATGAACTAGCCAGTAGATTGAGCCTGCGTATTGACCAGCATAAATTCTGCCAGTTCGAATGTATGTTCCAACAGCGTGCGAGACACAGCGCGAGCCTTGTACCGAATTATCCTCAGAATCAATCAGACAGGATCACTCACTGCACAAAGGGTAGAGAACGTTGTGGTCGTCAGAGGCACACGTACTCCTACCCCAACACAAATGAGTAGTCAATTCCAAAAAATTCTTGTTATGTATACAAATATTACTACAACTTTATAAAACACTCTTGTATTTATTACACTCTGTGTGCTTCTCATAATCTTCTGACATAATGTGGATTAGTTAGTGCGTTATCCGATATGCGAGTCCTCTGTATTGACCGAGCCGACCTGCTAGTTTTCAGAGGAGCTTCTGTTCGAGATACGCGCGTTCTCTTCAACACACACTAGATTACCATCTCAGAGGACCGTAAAACGCGAGATTTAGGTACTTTGGGTAGCTTATCCTCGTGATACTTGATGATCGAGATTCCTGATTCGCTTCGCTCTGTATTCAGTGCTCAACTCGAATGCCGTGTTGAATAGCGATCTAATCGGCAGATATTACTGAGTAGAAGAGCGAAGCCGAGGAAATCGATTCTATCCATGGAAGTCGATCTCCTCGACTTCGTTGAGTAGTGTCGGCACCTAGTCAAACAAGCGTTGAGGAAGCACGCGGGCGAGCCCGCCAGCCTCAATCTGGATAATATCCATAAGTGTGGATAATATATTGCCCCACTATAGCACACAATAACAAAGAAAGTGAAACCGCTAAAAGCGGATCCCCTATTACCCATGACAAGGAGAAAATTAAGCCTATCCACAAAATGAGAAGGAAAACTACCCATTTGAAATCTACAAGCTTCTGGTCGAATTCAGGTTCAGATCTTGTCCCGCCACGATAGAGGCCGCTTTGACGGGATTTGTCAGTTGGGGCCATAGCATTTGTATGAATAGCATTGTGACAGTCCTTACAAAGCGTCTTCAGATTTGAGATATTGTGTGAGCCACCCTTCGAGACTGGTACAATGTGGTGAGCGTGTAATTCGATGTCCCTTGGAGAATTGCCACCAGCTTTACAATTTTGACAGCGATAGCTGTCACGTTCGTAGACTTCGCGGCGGCGAGTATTCCAGTCAGGCGGATAGTTTCGCATAAGAATTTCGTCAATACAGTCTCTCTGTCCAGTTACTTAAATTATAACAAAGGATTATTCATAACCTTTCAAATACAGAAGCATTCATTCGATTGTCTTGAGGTTGTTTCAGGGGAACAAATAGATACTCGAATCCGACAGGAAGGGGCGCGTTGTGTCTACCGCAACGGAATAAAAGACGGACCGGACGGATTGTTATACGTGATGCATCAACTGCTCTGAATGGCGGTAGTTTGTAGCTCGGCTAAATCTGAGCCACCTTGTGAGCGGTTGGGGGGGGTGGTCTCAAATCTGGTGTCGCTTCATCATCGCTTGGAGGGCGCTATTCAACACAGCAAACTCGAAGAACGTGATGGGTCATATGTCGTCGATATTCCGGCGAGTGAAATCGAACATGACACGCTCGCTGCCAACGAAACGTACCGCGTCGCGATCTTGGCGTCGGAATCCTCGACAGACCAGAAGACTCACCAAGAGCAACAGCAATCGACTACACAAGATACGGCTCCAACGTCGGACGGTCCTCCCGTAGACGAAGGTGAGGTCCGCGACGTGACGATCGAAACGACTGGTGATCAGGGCGACGGCATCGCGAAGGTTGAACGCGGCTACGTCGTGATCGTCCCCGGCGGACAACCAGGTGATGAGCCGACAGTCGAAATTGAGCAGGTCCAAGAGAACGTCGCGTTTGCTAGCATCGTCGCACACGACTCACGGGCGCTCTAACGTCGATTTATCACCGACCGCCTGTAGGGCCGGCGTCGTCGAATTTTGGCCGTCTCGATCCACTCCTACTCACTTCCGGGTTTCCCGACGTACTCCGATTTCATCGTCCCATTCTCGCGATAGTAGCGATAGAGATACGGCCCGTGCATATCCGCGGGGTTCCCGCTGGCGCATTTACAGCTGTCATCACCACAGGTGACCTTCTCTTTGACAACGGTTCCGTTGCCGCCGTTATCAGGCTCGTCGACGGGCTCGGCAGTCTCGGGAAGTTCGTCGGTGTCGACCGACTGGTCACGGTATTCGATAAGCGCCTCGACGTAGCTTTGTACCTCTTGGAGTGTTTCCGTATCCTGTTTCGGGAGCCCCTCCGCGAGATACTTCGGTAGCGAGGCCGGTGGTGATGGCTGCTTCATACCTTATGTAACAATTGGAGCCACTTTAGCGCTTGGATGATACATAAGGTATTGAACCCGCTCTACCAACTGTGAGCTCTTCAGCGATCACTCGATATCGTAGGCCGCAATCTCGTGAGAACCACACTGTGGGCATTCATCGACGCCCTTCTCCACGCTGTATCCACAGTGGCGGCATTCGTGGTGAACTGTTGATGACGGCTCAGGTCTGACGATCTGCTGGATGAACTGTTTACTGAGCATCGGTGGGGTCAACGATCTCGCCACAGCCTGGACATTCGGCCCACACGCCCGGTTCTCCGTCAGTCGTTTCATAGTGGATGATTGCGTGTCGATCGGTAACTGTCTCGCCGCAGAATGAACAGCTGCCACGGACGGTCTCTGGGTCATCAGTGGTCATTCTCACGAGTTCACGGGCTACTTCGAGGGGGAGAGGGAGCGTGTGACACTGTTTTGGAGCTGATCCGGTTGTTGAAACCGACTCAGCGGTGCTCCCTCTGCTCAAAATTAGAGACTCTGTGTCTTATAGTTCGGGCAAGCGGGGCGAAAGTACTGTTCCGAGACAGTAGCGTGACCGCGGATCATGAGTAGCCATCTCGCTCGCGGCGTCATAGAATAGTTCACAAGCCCGGATCAAGATCGCTCAATACAGACCTGTTACTCATCGCTACCACCCTCCTCGAGAAGGAACTTTTCGACCGTCTCAAACTTGTTAGTGCTGTAGATCGGGATTCCTGAAACGACAATTTCCCGGATGTCTTCGGTATACGTGGGGATCGCTTGGACCGCTTCAACGTCGATGTCGTACGCATACCTGTTGCCGTCGAACTCGGCGTCTTCGAGGTCGCGGCCAACAGCGTTCGCCTCCCGTTGGTTTGGGGCTCGTTCGTTCGTGGTGAGCACCCAGAGGTCAATGTCACTGCGACGATCGGCTTCGCCACGCGCCACGCTTCCGTAAAGGACGATTCCGATGACGCCGTTGAGACGGCCAGAGAGCTCGTCGACGGCGGCCTTCACGGGTTTGTGGAACTCTAGTTGCGGTATTCGGAGGAGAGGATCGTCTGGAACAGTGAGTCGGTCGCGGTTAATCTGAACGAGCCGTTGATTACCCTCGGGCGATTCAACCACTAATCCGTTCTCTATGAGGGTATTGACCGCTCTCCGAACCGTCTGTTGGGAATGGTCAATCTGGTCAGCTACCTCACGCTGTGAGAACTGTTTGAATCGGTGGTTCGTTAAAAATAGCAAGATGTCGTTCGTTGCCTTGCTTTTGAATAAATCTGCGTCTGAGGCGGGTATTGGAACAGATATGGACACACCCTGTGTGGGGTTCGATTCTGTCTCATGGCTCATGTGCCATGAGACGGCTCACTACTATATGAACTTTATATATAAATACGGGCTGTAGTTAAGAACAACCGGCTTTGTTGAAGCAAACAGTAATTGACAGTTTTGCTTCCTCAATCGCTCAGTACAGGTCTCTCACCGATTCCAGAAACTATTCCTCCAATAACACTATCACTGACTAGACTCAACAGCGTGAACTGACCAAATGCCGTTCATTGCTACGTTAGACAGCCGACGAGTAATTCCAGAAGGCGTGGAAGACGGAACGACGGTTCAATGCCCAGACTGTGGTGAAGCGATGTTTCCATGGGGTCCGGCATCCGACGGTACTGCTCGCCACTTCAAACATCACAGTCGTGAAAAGGACTGTGACGCAGTCGGCGGTGAAAGCGCAGTCCATGCGAAGTTGAAGAGCCTCGCTGTATCACAACTCCGGATTGAATTCAACGACCTCGAACGTCACGGCCCGGAAATCAAACTTGATGCACCGGAGAGTGATGAGACGAAATACCGACAGGCAGACGCATTAATCGAATTTGAGGGGCGCGATCCTCAGTTGGGAACTGGGTTGATCGCTGAAGTCCAGTACCGAAACTTCGGAAAAGACAAATCAGATGTCCTCGCCGACTATCTCGCTCAAGACTATGCAGTTGTCTGGCTCTTTGAAGATGACTTCTCTACCGAACGGTGTCTTCTCGATGCCGATAGATTCCGTGACCGAGCGCAGAACGTCGTGTGGCCTGACCACGTTGCGCCACACACCGATTGGGAGCCACAGTTCGAAGTAAGGCAGATCGGCGAGTATCAGAGCGAAGTCCCGGCGACGATGCCGACGGAGTGGCACCATGACCTCGAACGCTCTGTGTGGAACGATCGACCATGGGAAGAACGATTTACTGGCGAGTCGGACCCAGTGAATCGCGCGCTCGTCGAATGGACAATGGAAGATGACGTCTGGAATCCCCAGCAGTCCGTTCCGGTGACGATGAACCTCTCAAAGTGGCTCGCAGACGACGGTGTAGTACTGTTCGTGAACTTCGAAGCAGATTACCCTGATCAGCACAAGCGAAATGGGCCAACTGTCACTGAACGACTGGACCATGTCGTTAGTCAATACGGGATCGACATGGCCTACGACAACATCTTCTCAGAATTCGATATTACTATCGAGTCAGTAACTGTATCCTCCCCGAGTGAATGGGACACACAACTTCGATCGAAGAACCGGCAGTTTAGATTCGTTCCTGCGGATCTCTATGAGGAGTACGTCACAGTATGGGAGGACAACGAGAGTGATCCGCTGCGAGATTCAGGGGAAGAGAATACAAAGACCTACGATGTCGAGAAACCGGTTTCACCTTTTGAGGACGTTCAGTGCCAGAATTGCGGATCGTATACTTATGCACCTTCCGCGGGTGAATATTGTGGAAAATGCGGTACAGCGTACGACTGGGTGTGGAACGTCAAAACCGGACGAATTGATTCTGAGTCGATTCCTGACTCGATTTCTGTGAGATTTAACAGTTCATAGTGACGGGAATCAACTCTTGTGCTGCGACGGTCGCAGTTTAGCAGTTCGCTCCCGCGTTCAACTTAAGATAGTCCATGGGGTTTCTAGCATCTAGTGTCGGTCAGTACGCACACTCGTTTTCACGGCTAATTCGGTTGTGAGATCCTGAAATAAACACTGTGACAAGAGTTCTAGTGTACCCTCTAAAGACAGATGGGTTACTCGCTTTAGGCAAGCAATCACCCAAAGTTGTAGTCGGCGTCGTAGGCGTTGGCGTACTCGTCGTTGCCGTCTCGATCTGGCACGTAACATGGCCCTCGTCCGCCACTGAAGAACACGGGTGCCTCGATGTCCAGTTCGCTCGGTCGCTTCAGTAGGTATGGCAGGTGATTTCGGAGTTCGCTCACGCATGGTTCCCGACGAGTCCGGAACGTACCCGTAGGCGGCCGGTGTTCGGTCAGTGGTGGGAGTGAATCCTTGGATAGATCACCAATGGTGACGATCCGGACATCGAGCAGTTGGGCAAGACACCACGCAGGTGTGGTCACGCCCCATGCGACGACCAAGACGGGCATCGCCCGAGCGAGCAACGCTCGGTGAGAGATAGACGCGACAGCCTCGCGTCCGACTAGGGTCGTGTGCCAATCTTTGCACTCGGCGACGATGAAGTCATCTGGATCGTTACGCATTCGAGATCGCCGCCCGATAACGTCAGTTTCGAGCCCGAAAAGATGCTTATTGCGGGCCGTGTGATATCCCCATCGCTCAAGCGCTTCTGCGAATTTCTTCTCGAGCCACCGCCCGTTCACAGGGTCGTGATCGACATCGATATCGACCCTGTCGTCAGTACCACCTAGTGCGTCGATCTCTGTGCGGAGTTCGTCTCTGAGGTCACTCATGTTGCGCGTCCTCCGTTCGGGTAGCGGCTGCTCGTACTGCCGTGTGTTCGAGCGCAGTTGCGACGGCCCGTGCTTCCGTAGGTGTGAGTTCTGCGTACGTCGTTCCCCAACCGCCGCCGAAACTGAGCGTGATTAGTGACGCGTCATCCTCGTCTTGACTTACTTGGATAGACCCCTCCGTTTGTGTGATGGGACGATCGCGTGTGACGTGTGTTTCGAGATCGATCGCGGGCCGTGTCATTATGCCTCACCCCTGTCCTTCGTCTGGAGAGTCAGTGGTGTCGTCGGAGTTGCTGAACGCGGCCGCACACGTGTGCAGTGCAGGCTGCGGAAAGTAGCGTCGCACCTAACGTGGGGGTTTCCATAGAGGAGGCAGCCATGGTTGTGGGCGTTCGGTTCGCTAGTCGTCTCGCAGGGCTTAATCCCCGCAGTCGGCAGTATTAGCATGATTCTGTGGTTTCAGCACAGGACCCGACCGGCTGGGTGGTGATGTCACCGCAGCAAGGACTCCTACAGTTTCTTACAAGCCAAGAGTTCACCACTCGGGTTCCATGGTTTCTGAAAAGAAACGAAATATCTTATAGTTAATGGATAGTCCAAGAAGAACTGAGGTTTCTTTTTAGACCTAATAAGAGGGGTAAAGTTTCCACATGGAAATATCGTTTCCATGAGGAAGAGTGCGAGCTGGATGACTATTTGGGATGATCGCATTCTGGAGATCATGCGGGAAGATGGTCCTACCTCTCCAACTCCGCTCTCCAAACACGATTATATCCGTATTGGCAAATCTGGAGTCTCAAAACGTTTGAACCGTATGAGGGAACACGGCCTCATTCAGGAACTAGGTAATGGTGTCTACTCGATCACCGCAACAGGAGAATCATATCTCGACGGTGAAATCGATGCAGAGGATCTTAGTGAAGATAACGACTCTAAAAATGGTGACGAGAGTGTTGAGGCCTGAGTGTATTTAAGATATCAGCGAACCAAATGACACACGTAGGCGATCGCTATCCTAAGTCATCACCTTCAGTTGTTTCCTAGAGCGCCGTCTGTTCGATAGACGGCCCGGCATGAAGTGGAGCAGTACTCCGGGCAGGAACGATGTCTGAGTCAGTGACGTACTCCTCCCGGTTACGGACCCCCCACAGTGCCGGGAGGATGTCATCAAGATATGGCCGTGGTGAGTGGAGCTCACGAAGGTCAGGCGGTTCACTGATGCCGGTATACGGCCATCCTACCGTCTCGACAGCGCCATCCGGTCCGTGATGGTCGCGACCGATGCGGAGAACCTTCGCAGCGACGTGGACTGTCGGCCTCTCCGGATCTACGACGAGTGTCGGCCATACGTCGGTGTAGCGCTCGGCATTCGGTCCATCGATGGTATTGAACGAGAGAACAATACGATAGCCTCGCTCGGTCTTCTCAACGAGACCAACCTCAATGAGATCGGCGAGGTGATCTCGTCGCGACCGGCTGGAGACTCCGGCTCGCTCATCGAGTTCAGCACTGGTCACCGGATGGTCAGCCTCGAGGAGCGTCGAGACAAGTTTGCGGGGCGTAGTCTGCCGGCCGTCGAATCCACGGAGAAGTCGTCCAGGATCCAGCTGGGCGAGGGCATAGCGAATCTCAGCCGCGTCGACGCGACGGCCCTCATTGTCGCCAGCGAGATACTGGAGTGCGTCGGCAACATCGAATGGTGTCCGAGCGAGGCCGTGGAGGATGGACGTCGCCTCCGGGGTGAGCCGGAGATCCCTCGTCTCAAGCATCCGGCGGGCCGTCTCAGCAACCTGCCGGCGCGTCGGCTCAGTCCGCACCTCACTGCGGATGGCGATCTCTGGAGCGTCGTCATGGGGATCGAGACCACTGAAATGCTCGCGAAGGGTGTCGGCAACTGCCTCGGTCTTCCCAGCGAAGTCTCCGACCAGCGTCCAGGAGCCGATGAGTCGAGCCCACGGGTCGGCGGCATCAACGGTCGGATCGAACGCCTGCCGTCGTTTGTCAGCACGCTCCTCAAACAGCTGCCGGTAGGCAACGTGGTGACCATAGCGGCTCCCGATCGCTGAGCCGATGGAGAGCGACCGGAACAGGGCGTCGCGACGATCGTCATCAAAGCGCCGGGAGAACTCGGGGAACTTCACGACTCGAGTGAGTTCCACGTCGACGAGATCAAGAAGATGCGTCAGCGAGCCAGCCAGCCCGAGAGCATCCCGAGTGATTGGGCCGCGGAGGTCATCATCTTCAGCTTCGGCGTACCTTTTGGTGAGATCACCGAGTTCGTTCGCAGCCTCGAGAAACACCTCCTGGAAGTCGTCGTAGGAGCTGATCTCTTCAGAGAGCCAGCCGATATTCCGCATTCCGCGGAGGACTGTCTTACCGTCCTCGAGCATGTCGAGTACCTCGTGATCCTTGAGGCGCTGTTTGGTGAGGACTTGGTTGAAGGTCCGATGATCGGCGAGAGCTAACGCTAGCGTCGTCCACACCTGTAGAGGGTTATCACCTTCGGCACTAATGACGAGGTGATCGTCCTCATGGTGCCAGCGGCCTTCCGCCCGATCATCTTGCTTGGCGATTGGGTAATTGACTACTGATACCCCTGGTTCAACCGCTGTTCCAAGGGCTGCCGCAGCCGTACGGCGGTTGCTATAACGGGTCTCGTGGTGAGACGGGAGGCGGTGACGATCAGTGGTGCTGGGTGGTGCGGTCTCAGGCTGGTCCGGCCCCTCCCCGTGTGTACGCGGGATTACACGGCTATTATTGCAGAGCTTTCGAGAGTTGCTAACGCACTCCCCAAGCCGCTTCTGTACGGCAATTTCCTGCTCATAGAACTGGCGTCCGGCCGTTGTCAACTCGACGCGCCGGTTCTGCGTGGAGCCGAATGTCTCGACGAGGCCGACGTCGACGAGGTCGCCGATGATCTGTCGGATGCGTGAGCGCCCAACGCAGAACTCGCTGTAGAGGCGGCTGTAGGCGAGCGTCTCAGTGTCGTCTGTCGCGAGGAGCCGCAGTGTCTGTGCGTGCCAACTGCCGTCGTCGACCACATCGAGTGCCGCTGCGAGTTCGGTCTCAGGAGGGGTTGAACCCAGACGCTCGCTAACGCCGGGGAGGTCGTCGCGATGATGTTCAGCGAGCCACGCCCGCTCAACGCCGGAGCAGACGAACCGGACGTCACACGCGCGCCCCAGCGCCGCGACGAGCTTGCACCACGACTGTCGCGTCTCTGCGTCGGTGTCACGGAAGTTAGCGGGGAAACGAATGGAGATAGTCGGTGTGCGTTCTGTCGCGACAAGCGGACCAAGCGCGGCGCTACAGTCCTCGAGATTCGACCGGAACCCCATTGGACGGCCACTTCCTAACTGCGAGAGTAGTGTGACTGCCTTCCAGAACCAGCGGTCGTTGACATTGCCGGTGAATGAGAAGAAGACGTCTACCAGCGCGCCATCAAGCGCACCCTCTCTGAGGGCGTCGACGAGCTGGGCGCGCGCCTCTGTAGGAGTATTTCCACGAGTGAGATCGCGTACTGCGACGATTATCTCCTCGACGAGGCTGCCATCGGTCCACGGATCTGTAAGTTGTGTCCAGAGTCCGGTTGCTGTCGACTCTGGGTCACGAATGTCGATCCCGTCAAGACTTGATGTCTGCAAGTAGGTGATCCCGGCGTCGATCCCCGGAGTTGTACCGGCCGATCCGGTGTCTATCGCACCGCTAGTGGTGGGTTTACTCACAGAACCCTCCAACTACGGGGCTACTGGTCGGACAGCCGTCGTGATCAGCAGCAGATGGGATCGCTGTTCGCGTGCTACCAGGGCTCACGACACTATTGGCATCAGCCCGTAGGATCAGGTCTAGTAACAGTAAGACCCTAATACCCAGGACGACAAGCAAGAGGTGGACATAGCCCGGCCAAGGTAGTCCACCTGGAGTGGGGTAGATCCAATTTCTCTGCCCCAGTCCACTCGCCGCAACCAGCGTCAGCTCTAGCTGTCACCCCCGTCGTCTTCAATCTCCGCCCACTTGAGCTCCACTTCGACCCAGATCTCTTTGCCTTCCTCTGGCTGGATCTTGTGCTTCTCCCGGATATTAGCTGGAATCGTCACCCGCCCTCGAGAGTCCATTTCGAGCGGCTGCTGACGGCCAATCTCGATCTTCTCAGCCATGCTCATACCACATACATGGGTAAACATGGGTGAAAAGTCTACTGCTGCCCCATATCGAGGATACTGATGGTAGTTACCCAGTTTGTCCAAAGTAGACAGCGCTGAACAACTAGTGACCCGTGTCAGCCCCTCTTAGGGCTAACACGTACATTCTCAGCTACAGTTCTTTCATGTAGACATTCGTGACTTCGAGTTCGCCTTGGACAACAACCTTTTCAACTCGCTCACCTTTCTCATATTCCAGATTCTCATCGATTGCCCCGATCGCTCGCCGAGCTTTAAGTGGAACTGCTGCGTTGTATTTCGGCGGGCCAAACTCGAGTTGTACGAGTGTTTTGTCCCCCTCCTTTGGTTTATCAGAATCGGCCATACAACACTGTTAGACCCAAGATGCTTAGTATTACTGTAGAGTACTGAGGGCTCGATCAGTAGTTAAGTTTGTGTACTGAAGTAAAAGATACCGTAAAAGCATGTTTCAATCTGTAGAACGCACCCGCTCCAGTCTTGCGTTTTTGTTTTTTGATATTTACTAGGCGATAGAGTATTGCTTCAGTACACAACACTTTTTTGCTGAAGCAATATATATAATAGACTTTATTTTCATCGAGCAACATTTTTATCCCGTGATCAGTAATACTGTGTATGGAACCTGTTTCGATTACTCTACCCCAACAAGGTGGAAGATTCCAATTAGGGATTCCAGAGCCAGAGAAAGATTTGTTTGATAAACTGAAGGAACAGTACGGGTTCGGCTCTGATGCCGAAGCTGGGCGATGTTTCCTAAAATTGGGTATGATGTCGGTTGTTGATAACGATCCTCGCCACTCAACAACATTACAGTCATCTGAGGAGTTCACGCCAATCACGATTCGGGAACTTCTCCCAGAGGGTGCCGAGAATGCTGTCGATATGACTGACGAGTTCTGGGAGGAGATTCTTCGAGATGAGATGATGGATATCGTTGAGGACGACCCCGAAATAAAGCGAGATGGGTTCGGGATCTACAGATGACTATCGATTTCAAATCTGACACTCGGCCCCGGCAAGACGATGAGTCCTTAGTTGAATACTATCTCTATTTTCGGGGCAATGAAATCGGACCAAGATCAAAGAGGAAGTATGAAACTGCGTGGGATAACCTACAGCGATTTCTCAAACAGGAGGGCTACACGCTGCCTGAGATCACGAAGAAAAAAGCTCTTGAGTGGTGCGAGTTTTTACGCGCACAGAATATCAAAGAGAGAACCGCTGAATATAATGTAAGTGCCATCCGTAAAATGGTGGATGACCTGAAACAAACGCCAGAAGTTGGGGAGGGCAACCCATTCCAAGAGGCACTCGACACTGACCCATTCAGCTACGACGACTCAACCAACAAGTTGGAGGTTCCACTCAATTATCTCCGCCGAGCGATCTTCAATATTGACCATCCTGTCACGCTATTCGTATTCGTAGTGCTGTTGAAGACTGGATTACGACGCTCTGAGTTGTCGAATCTTGACGAACGTGGCGTAAATCTTGACCGGCCAATTGCTGCTGCACTCGACACACCACGGCCAGAAATACGAGATAAACCGAATACGATCTACATTGATTCGTCGATTAGTGAGGGTGACACAGTCAACGGTGAGAAGCGTAAGAATGGTAACAAGCCAGAATCGTACCGCGAAATCCCGCTTGATGAAGAGACAGTCAACCTCTTCGAGTGGTACCTAGGGCTGGCTCCCACCTCAAAATCGCCAGCCAATCCGATTGTCAGAGTCTTCGGGAACGGAGGGCATGACGTTAAAATTGGGGACAGGTTGGGGACGCAGGGAATATACAACAGAGTTGTCGGTATTGCAGAGGAGCATGGTTGGGACGTGGAGGGGGGTGTGACGCCGCACTGGTGCCGGCACTGGTTCACCACGCAACTGAGAGCGCGTATCAACGATGACGAGGTGCCTATCGGGTCTGCAAAGGAATATGTCCAAGGGCTTCGAGGAGATTCAGATGATTCCGTCATCGATACCTATACTCACGAGTGGGAGATCGACGACGAGAGTAAGAGCTACCCCGAGGTCTACAGAGATAACATCCCTACGTTGTTGCTCGATCCGCACGAGGACGGTGAACTCACATGCCCGTCGTGTAGCCGTGAGCCGCCTACTGTAACGTTCTCGACAGTGGGACCTGCCGACGGTGACGGCACCGACAGAATGCTCTGTAACACCTGTGCGCGGCGCGAATACGTCTCGCTGGATTAGCTTTCAGAGTAAGCTGCTCTGTTGAGTCCGCAGAAGGCGTCGGGATTGGGTCACAATACGGTTGGTTCAGTGTCGCTATCGAGTGGATCCTGAGAGACAATCTTGCTAGAGAGGTGAGAAGGGAGTCAGTATCGGGGAGCTCGACCCAGCACATCAGCGGTGAAGAGCAACCGAGTCAGTCCTTCAACTGTTGGTATCCCCGTGCCGTCGTCGGATTCAACAAAGCAGAACACTACGTAACATCGCAGACCAGTCTGGAGCGGAAGACTTTGAGAAGTGGTGTTCGCTGTGTGGGACTACTGTTCTGGATAGTCGTTCTAATCTGTTCCAGATAGGCCTCCTGCGAACGTGACTGACTGATTACCATCAACTACAGAGTACACACATGTCTCGGTTGTTGAGTCGATTCTACACGGTATGTTCGATTAGCGGCCGAATGCTTATGACGCCGCTCAGGTAACGTGGTAGTAATGAGCACCGAAACGAGTACGAACGACGACGTCCGGAGTGGGCAAACGATTACGCTCACTCAGGCGGATGACGGCTGGTGGGTCGCCCGCGACGAGGCGACGGGTGTCGCAAGCCAGGGCGAGACGCGGGAGGACGCTCTCGCCAACCTCGACGAGGCAGTCGCACTCCACAAAGGGGAGATCGGCGAGTCGATCGACACCTGGGAGGAAGAGAAGGAAGCACTCGACGACCTCGGAATCGACCCTGAGGAGGTACAGCAGGCTCGCGACGAGCACGATGGGCTCCCCGACTTCATGCAGTAAGTCGGATGGGAGCGCCTGATTTTTCCGGACGCGATGTCGTCAAAGCACTCACGAAAAATCGCTTTGCTATCGTTGATCGGACCGGCAGCCACGTCAAGCTGCGATACGAGCACCCAACGAACGACGACGATATCCGTGTCGTCTCCGTCCCGCAACACGATCGGATCCGAACCGGGACTCTACGCAACATCGCAGACCAGTCTGGGGCGGAAGACTTTGAGAAGTGGTGTCAGTGGATCGACCGGCAGTGCTGATAGGTTACCTAACTCATGACCAGCACTGGCTCGAATATCGCTGTGTGGGACTACTGTTCTAGATAGCCTCGCTTATCCCAAAATCTAGGTATATAACCACCAGAAACGTGGTGTCTGGCGCGTTCACACCCGTGAGGAGGCCGATGATCTTGTCTCGAAGCCGGGGTAAACACGGCTCGATCCGGGATCAACCGCGGACAACACCCCACGATCGAAGTGTAATATATCGCATATCGCTATAGGAAGTTCGTAGCCCTGAAGTCCACTAGTTTCACGAGATAGCGGCTACAACGGCGAGTGAGAACTATTTTTTATCACAGACAAGAGTGTGAATAAACCCGACCATCAGCACCATTCAAAGAAACAGCCAGTTATGCCCGGAAAACAGCGAAAATCACCACCAATGAGCAGTGTTGCCACTCACGAAAAATGCAATCTCAACCCCCCAAATGCTAGTCGGGAGGGTCTAACCCAACAATATTGTACTCCTTCGCAATCGTCAGGAAGAGGTCTGCTGTCACAAGGGGTTTGTACTCAAACTCAGACTCCGCTAATAGCTCCAACTTGACTAACAGATCAGTCAATCGCCACACGTTGTACAGCGTACACGCGTACAGGAAGTTGAAAAACCGATACTCAGGCTTCATCGACGTAGTCCGAACACGGAAACTCTTGATTTGCTTAAATCCGTTCTCAATACCCCAGCGATGCTTGTACTTACGGAGAACACGACTCACCATGTGTGCCTTCTCTGTCTCTGACATAGGCTCCTCACCGTTGTCACTGTTTTCCGGGATTTCAAGAGCCGGATGATTCGACTCGAACAACATAAACCGGTCCTTGTCCTCCTTATTCCCTGGGAGCTTTCGCTTGTCTTCCTCGTCTCGAACCTCGTCAATCACGTCACCGAACATCTGCTCGATCTCTTCTGCATCTGAATCCTTTACTTCTGAGAACTCATGCAGCAACTCTTGGCGCAGCTCATCCTTATCGTCTGACTCGTTGTCTCCATCCTCATTATCGGTCTCATCTGAATCATCGTCGCCATCGTCACCGGTTCGCTCAGCGTTTATTGCAGGGACATACACACGCTTCCGAACAACACCCGCTTCCTCATCTGAATCTTCCTCACCAGATGTGAAGTCCGTAAGCGTCGTTCGTCCTTCGTCCGTGCTGCTGTCAGTATCCTCGTCACTCTCAATATGAATGAGTTTACCCTGACGACGAAGACGAGTACACGTCGCACGTTCACTGGTCCTCATTTTCCCCGGATTCAAATAATAGACCTCGTGATCATCACATACGTCCTTGACAGCGTCGTGAGCGAATTCCCGGTCCATCATTGCCATTTCGACATCAACGAGATCCGTTGCACTCTCCAGTAACCGATCAACGATGGTAGCACGCTTCAGGCCACGGTGAACCGGAATCGCATCAAGTACAAGCGGGATATCTAATCCGACGATTTGGACGCTTGCCCACTGGAAATAGAACTCTGTAGACTTTTTATCGTCGTTTTTGTAGCCGAGTAGCCACTTGTTTGTCACATTCCCGGCCTCGTCAGACTCAATTTTCTTTTTTGTACTGTACGGGTTCGATTTCGTGATATCAATGCTGACCAAGACTCCTCCAACGAGTTCAGAATCACGGCGAGCGCGCTCAATTAACTCCCGTGTCGCATCACGATGCATCTGACGAGCATCTGTCGGACCAATCTTGTGCAAGTGGTGGCGATGAGTACTGCCGGTCTGTACACGTTCGCGTGTGGTATCTGCAGCAAAGTTCACCGTCCCATCCTCCGCGTACATCTCTTCACGCGAGCCCATGAACGCGTGTGCTTCGAAGAACGCGTTCTGATGGATTTCCGAATTCTTTCCACGCGGTAACTGGTAATTCTCAGTCACCATTGGTTTCGCTTGCTTCCAGACATCCCGTGTTTTCGCAATCGTCCGGTCTCGGACTGTCAAATCATCCTGTGCGACTGCATCTGGAGTGTCAACACTCGGGTCAGGGTGAAATACCTCATCAGGAGCAGGGATATCGTGTTCTCGTGCTACGTTAACGAGCACTTGGCCGATGGTTCTGACGACTTGCTTGTGGTTGTCTGAAAGTCGATTCTCGTTCCATACTCGCCAGAGCGTGGTTTTCGATGCAAGCCCGTTCTCGAACCCGAGTGCAGCTACTAGCTCAGGATTATCGTCAAGGTAGTCGTGGAGTGCAGTTTCGCCGCCCCAGCCTTTGATAATTCGAAGCAGGTGCGCTTTCAGCAACGGTTCTGGCGGCTGCTTGAAGTGCCAATCTGTGACATCGTACCCGAACCCTGACGGGTCGAGTTCTATGTGGCAGATCGCTTCTTCCACATCGGTGTGCTCGGGATGAGAGAACCATTCCTCAATAAACGCAGCAGCATCCCAAGCGAGCGGCCACGGATCGCCATTCACGGTATCGTGGTCGGTCGAGTATGGCCACTTCCGATGAGACTCAGACAGAGAGTCGATTACCGCTTGTTTTGAGTCGGGGGTGGCCGTCATGGGTTGATAGGGTAAGTTACTTCGAATCGAAGTGTAATATTCGGGGTGTCGTTTCCGAAAGTCTGTCTTAACGTACGTGAAGGGGTGATAAACGCAGACTGCGTACAGGAAAGTCCAGTTTCCGAAAAGATCCAAATCGAAGTTTACTGTGGTTTTGAGCGTCGTTGTGATTAGAAGAAAGTTTGACTACAAGTGAGGATAAGTAACGAAGTGTGATGCATGGCAGACACGCTTAGGGAGTTCTTTGAATTGCGTGGCGCGATGGGTCTCTTAGTGGTGCTGAAGGGAGAAGCAAAGCAGTTCAAGCACTTGAACGAGCGGTTACATATTAGTTCGTCAACGCTGACGAAGCGTATTGGGGAAGCGAAAGACCTCGGACTAATTACCCCGGAGATTGATGATCGGGAGACCTCGGTGAACAATCTGTATCGGATTACAGAGCGTGGGCAGTACGTAGTAGCGAAAATGGAGCGGTTGGACATTGTCCATGCGTATCGAACGATGCTTGATATGCATGAGCAAGTTGAGGATGGAAAGCAGGAACTGGTAGGATGGTTTGAGAGTGAGGAGACGCAAGAAGCGTTAGCGAGGCGCAGCGACAGCGCCCCGTACGTTGACCCGTTCGGTGAAGATGTTACTGATCATCCTCAGGACAGTACCGATATGGAGTATAATGATGAGTTTTTCACCAAAGAGTAATTCCTCTGAGACAAATCGTTGCAAGACTTAGAGTTCCAGTATAGCAAAAGTTAGCTTCTATCAGAGGGACGTAAAATTCCGAATTCTGCAGCCGTAACGAAGACTCCAAAACCAAAGCCAGAGAGGAGTATCGGAACAGCGACGAAAAGATTGCCACCAGTAAATACCATTCTAAGCCCAGAGAGAAGGAGGAAACCAACCGCAACCCAATCTATCCAAGCAGGTTTACCGGCGGCATAATCTGACCGAATCAGATTGCGACCCATCTATTGTAATACCTCTAATATGATTCCTCAAAAAGATTACTCTACTTGCGGTCGCAGTCTTGCACACCAATTCTAAGGTGATTCAGCGACTCTGTTGAAATCCGATTCTTCAGATACATTATAGTCTGAAACAACTGGTCGCTGAAAACTTCGAGTGCCCCAGTAGAGTATCCGTCGAATTATTAACTACGAGGAGCCCAAACGCCCTGCTGTATCGCTTGGGGTAGATAGTAGAGTAGACCAATGCAACCGCCTACTACAAATCCAGTCGATGTCACTGTCAATTCTTCTCTGATAAGTATGGTAAGACCCCAACACGCGAACCCACCATAGAGAAGGAACATATATCCGACCGTCTCTCCGAAGGGTCGCAACCCCTGTGCAGCGACGATAAGGCCCAACAGGACAGTCGCTATGAGAACAACCGGCTGTAGTTGAACGTAATTACCTCCAACAAGTGCAACCAGAAGAACCACGATACCCAAGCCGAACGCAGCTCTAATCGGTGAGACTGACTTTACGAGGGAGAGCATTATTTGCCATTTGTTGCCCAATTCAAAAATTGTTCGCCCGTCTCAAAGTGTTCGATAGTTTCTCTGTACTGACCGATCAAGAGAGTAGCTAAACATTCTTCTAGTTAAGAACCATTATAGACTAATGAAACAAGCGATAGCTAGTGAACTCGTCCGTAGCCATTACTCATTGAGGCCTAGCTCTTCCTCGATCGACGACTCTCCTAGGGCGGCCCGGACCGCTGCCGGGTAGAACTCCTCGTTCTTCGGCATGTCCTCGCCGTGGCGGCGTCGCCACTCGACATTCAGCTCCGAGTAGCGGAGCTGGAGGTCATCAACAAGCGTCTCGGGGAGGTACATGTTCACGTTCTTCCGCTCCCGAACAGTCCCGTTGCTCTCCTCGCTCTCTGTCGTCGTTGAACTCTTAGACATCTCTGATGTTTCTTCGCTCTTTGAGGTCTTTGACGTATCTGATGCTTCTGGTGTCTCTACCGTTTCCGAGCTCAACGAGTCGTCCTCGTGGCCGGCGTCTTCGTCATCGTCGTCGTATCGATCGTCCCAGGGGTTTCGGTCCCGCTTCTCATTGCCGTCAGGCATTGGGGTACTCCTCCAGGTGGCGGGCGACGTCGAGGTACACCTCTTCCATGTCGCTGTCCTCATCGTGCTCGAAGATGGAGACGCCGGCGTTCCACGCACGCTGTAGTGCGACGCGCTTTCTGATCTCAAAGACCTCACAATTCTCTTTGTCCTCAAAGACGTCTTTGAACCACTCCATCATCTCCTCGGCCTCGCCGTCGACGCCGACCTCATTCGCAACGAGTCCAACCTCATCCACGTCGCCGAACGCAGACTCGATACTCCGGAGCTGCTTGAACAGGAGCTCGATTGCGCGGATGCTCGTCGACTTCGCCTGCGCGGGGATCAAGACGTTCCCGGTCGCGACGATCGCGTTGTCGGTGAGCACACCGAGGTTCGGGGGACAGTCGACGAGGATGTAGTCCCAGCGCTGGTCTGCGTCGCTCTCGTCAAAGAGCATGTCGAGGCGTTCCTCGCGCTTCATCACGTTCGCGAGCTCGTCCTCGGCGTTGATCATCCGCTCGTGGCTGGGGACGACATCGACCTCCTGATGCTCGACGACCAGCTGCTCGAGGTCGCCCATCCGGTCGAGATCAGGCAGGACATCAAACAGCGAGTCACGGTCGGGATCGTCGTACAGATCCTCGAAGCCGAGCCCCTCAGTGGCGTGCCCTTGCGGGTCGAGATCGATGACGAGAACGTCGTGGCCGCGCTGGTTCAGTGCGCCGGCGACGTTCAGCGTCGTGGTCGTCTTCCCAGCACCGCCTTTCTGGTTGGTAACTCCGAGTCTCATACGTGTCTTTGTCCTCAAAGAGAGCAAAGATATCGGAGAGTCTTAAGAGTACGTCAGACGCTCATAGAATGTTGGTTGTGGATCACAGATAGTTCAGACCTTCGAACGGGTACCTACGCGGAACCGTCGCGGAACCGTTCGATCGGGATATCGGAGACATCGTCATAATCGTCGTCACCGCCAACTAAGAGCGTCGCGTCGACGTGTTCAGC
>Ga0209917_1000295_pt1 | contig 20890 bp, 25 predicted proteins | sample SalPon2_C_H2O_MG_FD_185710 | JGI IMG/M metagenome (GOLD analysis project Ga0209917, IMG submission 185710) | Salt pond water microbial communities from South San Francisco under conditions of wetland restoration - Salt Pond MetaG R2_C_H2O_MG... | ecosystem: Environmental > Aquatic > Non-marine... | reverse complement strand
AACTTCCGCCCTCCGTATCTACACCACGTCGCGGACGACGCTTGCGACCGTTGGCGCGTCAGGGCCGAGCACATACGAGATCGGCTCGATCCCGAAGCCGCCGGTCTGGTAGAGCACGAACGTCTCTGTTGGGTCGGCGTCAGCGACGGCGTCGCCGATGGTCGCTTCCAGCTCCTCGCGGGCTTCCGAATCGAACTCGACGGTCGCGTAGCCGGCGGCTTCGAAGTCGGCGATCAGGTCGGCGTCGTAGGCGATGTTCAGCCCGGCTCGGACGTCGACGCCGTGGGTGCGGGTCGCCAACAACACCGATGCGGCGTGTTCGCTGACGCCGAACTCGGGTTCGGCGGGAACCGTCGCCCGCCCCTTGATATCGAAGATCCGGCCCGGCACACCGGCCACGTCGTCGACGGTTGTGGCCTCCGGCACGCACTCGACGAGATTTGAGCCGACGTTGGGGATCAGCGTCGCAAACCCGCTCATGCTCGTCAGCGTGCGCAGCCCGCGGCGCACCGAGGAGCGAACCTGTTCGGTCTGTCGAATGTGGCTCTCGGGATCGTGAACTGAAAAGTCGATGTCGGCTTCCGCGAGTGCCGGCATGGCGTTTTCGTGCAGATCGGCCAGCAGGTCACCGTCTTCGAGCTGGCGGATCAGCACCTCGATCTCGACGAGTGCCTGTACCCGGCTCATATCGCCGGTCGCCAGCCCGTCGGCGACACGCTCGACCAGCTCGACGACGCGGTCGTCGGCCGCGATGACCTCGTTGTGGGCAACTTCTCCGTGGGCGTATTTCGAGACGGCCGACTGGCTGATCCCCAGCCCGTCGGCGACCTCGCGTTGGGTGAGCCCGCGGTCGCGGAGGGCTTCAGCTAACAGCGATCGGATCGTCGGCAGGAACTCCTCGACGACCAGTTCCTCGATGAATTTCATACTCGGTGTTGCAGAGGGGAGCAGGTATCAGTGTCGTGGTTTCTCGATCGGGTTTCAGAGCTCGAATTCGGGGTCGTCCTGGATCTGCGAGGCTTTCGGGCCGTCTTGATCCTGATACTTCGAGCCCCGCTCGGCTCCGTAGGGACGGGTCGATTCGGATTTGAGCTCGGTGAAGACGAGCTGGGAGACGCGCATGTCCGGCGACAGCGCAACCGGCGCGGCTCCGAGATTTGAGAGTTCGAGCGTTATTTTCCCGCAGAATCCGGGATCAATAAACCCGGCGGTTGCATGCACCACAACCGCAAGACGGCCCAACGATGAGCGGCCTTCAACGGTGGCAACGAGATCCGAGGGGATCTCGACACGTTCCTTCGTCGTGCCGAGCACGAAATCGCCCGGATGGAGGATGAACTCCTCGCCGTCCTCGACGTAGGTCTCGCGGACGTACTCGTCGACCTCATCGGCGCGATCGGGGTGGATACAGGGGATGTTGGTGCGCTGGAATTCAAGGAACTCCGAGCCGAGCCGCATATCGATGCTCGCCGGCTGGACTTGGGTGTCGAGGTCGTCGATCGGGTCGACGACGAGGTCACCCTCAGCCAGGCGTTCGAGCAGATCGGTATCCGAGAGGATCATGCCTCTCAGAGTGCGACCAGTCGGCTAAAAACCAACGTAATCCGCCGGCGATCTCGCTCGGCGTGTCGATCCACAGCCTCTTGACGACTCCGTCGCAACACGGGGTATGAAACAGGTCATCGCCGCCCGCACCGATCTCGGGATGGGCCAGGGCAAACTCGCCGCCCAGGTCGCCCACGCGTCGCTGTCGGCCTACGAGGATGCCGACCGGAAAACCCAAAACGCGTGGAAAGGCGGCGGCCAAAAGAAGGTCGTTGTCAAGGTCGACGGCGAGTCCGCGCTGTTTGAGTTGGCCGAGCAGGCCCGGATTGAGGGATTGGCCAACGCGGTGATCCGGGATGCGGGCCACACACAGCTCGATTCAGGGACGGCGACGACGGTGGCGGTCGGCCCCGACGAGGAGTCGCTGGTCGACAAGGTGACCGGCGATCTCTCGTTGTACTAGCGGCACCGCTGATCAATACACGTAACAGCCGAATTCTGGTGTTTTCCGGCACTTGGCAGATAGTGTTTGGTGGTCGTGTCGGTTGGGTCTGGAATATCACTAAAAATCTCGGTGCCGGCCTGAGTCTGAACGTATTAATTAATTAAATTTGGGTAAGGACTAAGTAATGATAATCTGTGTACAATAATGGTGTTAGCGAATGACACAGGTAATCTGGATCATCGTCGCGGCACTCGTGACGTTCACCGTTGGGTATATGGCGTACTCACGGTATCTGTCACAGTTCGTTGAACTGGACGAAGAGACCGAAACACCGGCACACAAGTATGAGGATGGGCAAGAATATGTTCCCTCAAAAAAACCGGTGTTGCTTGGGCATCACTTCTCAAGCATCGCTGGCGGGGCACCGATCGTCGGCCCGATCACGGCCGGCGCAGTGTGGGGATGGGTGCCTGCCCTGCTGTGGATTGCGATCGGAAACCCGTTAATGGGAGCCGTTCATGATTTCATCTCGTTGTCGGGGTCGCTCCGCCACGAGGGGAAGTCGATCGGATACATCATCGGCGAGTACGTCGGCGACCGTGGCAAACAGATGCTGCTGTGGTTCGCTTTCCTGACGATCATCCTCGTTGTAGCTGTCTTCGCGCTTGTCGTTGGGATCGTATTTAACGCGTATCCGGAGGTGTCGACAGCCTCCACCGTGTATATCGGGTTGGCACTGCTGTTCGGGGTTTACCTCTACCAGTTTGATGGCCCATTCATCCCCGGAACAGTCGTCTTCGTTGCGGGTGTGTTCGGTGCCGTCTGGGTTGGCATGGAGTACCCGATCGCGCTGTTCGAGCCGACTGCCGAACGGACGGCAGAGCTCAGCGTGATTGTCCTGGCCAGCGGTGCCGGCGAGTGGGTTCCCGGAGCGGCAGCACTCGGTGCCAACACGGCAGCATGGATCCCGGTTGTGATGGTATATGCCGCCATCGCCAGCGCGCTTCCGGTTTGGATGCTGCTCCAGCCCCGAGATTATCTCTCATCGTTCCTGCTGTATGCGGGTGTCGGCGGTGCGGTCGTTGCGATCATCGTCGGGACGCTGTTGGGTACGTCAACCGAGCCGCTCGTGATCGATTCCTCGCTTGGTGCGTTCAACGGCTTCTGGGGCGTCGAAGGCGTCTTCTTACCGCTGTTCCCACTGCTGTTTATTACGATCGCCTGTGGGACGATCAGCGGCTTCCACTCGCTGGTCTCCTCCGGAACGACAGCAAAGCAACTAGACAAGGAGACCGATGCGCGGCTGATCGGCTACGGCGGGATGCTCGGTGAGGGGCTGTTGGCGTCGGTCGCGCTGTCGGCACTCGCGGTGTGGGGCTTTGCGGATCCGGCCGGCGGAATCGGTGCCGCACTCCCGAACTTCGCCTCCGGTGGCGGGATCATCCTAACAAGTCTTGGAATCCCAGAAACGGTTGGAGCCGTCTTTATGGCACTCGTACTCGTCAGTTTTCTGCTGACCTCAACCGACACGGCGGTTCGGCTCGGCCGCTACATGATGGAGGAGATCGTTGGGCTCCCAGCCGGCCAGACTGACACAGGTCTCAACCTATCGCAGAAAGATAGTCTCATGGCGAAACTCGGCTCGATCGCGCGTGGCCGCTACACCAATCCACTGATACAGACCATTCCAGCCTACCTGCTGGTTGTCTCCGGCCAATGGGTGACGCTGTGGGCACTGTTCGGTGGTGCCAACCAGCTGTTGGCCGCCCTCGCCCTACTCACGGGAACCGTTTGGATCGCCAACTGGGACGCGACGAAACAGCTCGCCACCACCGGTGTCCCGATGGCGTTGATGGTAACCATCACTGTGCTTGGACTCACATGGTTGGTGTTCTACGAGAACCTGTACAGCAACCTCTATCTCCATTTCACCGGCGCGCTTGAGGAGCCACTTGCGGCAGAAACACTCGCCTCCTCGGCGGTTCAAGCCATCCTCGGGTTGGTGTTGATTACGCTCGCGTTGTCGTTGGTGCGCATCGGCTACCAGAACATCCGCGAAGTGCGATCCGACACTGATCGTACCGCGGTCAGTCCAAGCGACGACTGAGCCGCCTCTCTTTTTTGCGGATTATCGCATGTACCATACCGAGTGTAATCTTAGCCGATGGCTTGCGAGGCGGAGAGCATGTTGTTACCGCCAGAACCGCTTTGCCACCCGGGAGAGTAACCCATCATCCGAGTTGGGCACATCGTCCCAAAGCCGGAACGCCGCTACGACATCGGCTGTCTCGCTGGCAATACATGTCTCTGTCTCGGGGTTGACCACAACGAGATTCACCTCGTAGTGGCCGTAATAGCCGAACTTCAACAGCGTTCGATCCCGAAATCCAGAGACATAATCGGCGACTGCGTCCGGAATGGTATCGGCAACGACGACAAATGTGAGGTCGGTACCGTAGTGTTCCTCATTCGGATCAATCCACGCGTCCGCAAGATCGTGTCCGATGTCGACGAACCTCTCCAGCATCTCGACGGTCGGTCGATCGGTTCGTCGGACAAAGAGATGCTCCTCGGTTTCGTGGTCGGCATAGCTCAATGCTGGGTGGAAGAACTGCTTCTGTGTCCTGACGCGGAACTCCCCATAGAGCGTCCATCGTTGGCCGGCTGCCTGATAGTCTTTTTCAAGGTCGTAGTTGTATAACAGCCGTCCAGCAACCGACGAAAGATACTGATCGTCCCACTCGGGAACGGCCTCACGGATCGCTGCTGGTATCTCCTCGGCCTCTCTGCTCACAGCCAGCTACACAACAAGTAGATACAAAAGCCCAGCGGGGAAAGTTAAGTGTCTTCCAATTATACATGATGAACAATGAGCGACAAACAAACCGAAGCCTGTGGTCGGTGTTCGATGTCGACCGTTGTCGACGCCGTTGCCGACGACGAGTCGAATGCGGATCGAGACCCATTTACCGGTGACCAGATTGAGGTTTCCGAGACCACCCTCAGTCGCGTCGCTCCCGGGGCGTGGCTCGGTCGGGTGACCACTCGACTCAATGAGGTCGCCCGACAGTTGACTTACGATCGGTAACGAGTGTCACTCATGTCATCGTCACCGCATAGGTGAGCGTGAACACGATGATCGCTGCCGTTGCGACGTTGATGATCGAAAACGCCACCACATCAAGAAACGAGAGACCGCCGATGAGCGTCCAGCCAAACAGCGTTGACAACACAGCGTTCAGCCCAAGGAGAACACGCGGATCGCCATCCGATGTAGCAACTCCCTCGCCAAAGCCGCCATCATCGGCACTCATACCACATCATCTTTCGTTTGACACTTAGTTTTTGATGCTGCCACCCTTACAGGTTGTATGCACCCCTCCAATCGTGACGGCGTCGCCGTTGATCCGGTTCCGTTCGTCGTCGTCTCCGGGCTTGCGGCCCTCATGTTGCTCTCGTTTGGCCCGCTGTACGGGCAGGCCCTCGGTGTTTCGTTGTCGGTCGCGCTGTCAGCCTCAGTCGGGCTGACTGCCGTGGCCGCCGGCGTCGCTTACTATCGGCATATCTGGACGGCCCAGCCGGCCGTCGACCGCGCGCTATCGGTCGGGTTGCGCGCTGAGCGACTCTTCCAGTTGATGGTCATCCTTGCGGTCGTGTTCGTCGGGCTTGCGATCCCGCTGATCGTCTGAACACGACTGGCTGTGCCGCTTACTGGTTGTGCAGTGAGTCTACACAGCACCAGAATCGTTGTATATCTCATTGACATCAAGTGAGATATGGGACTCATTGATTCGCTAACTGACGCGCTTTCCTCGCCGTCTCCATCTGATCGTCCGGACGACGGCTCCAAGGGAGCCTACTGGTGTGATGACTGTGCCAATCGCATCCGTGATGTCGACGTAGAAGGTGGGCCGGTGTGTCCGGACTGCGGCGCGGAGATGCGCTTTGAGCGAGCCACCGGGCGCGACTGTGCCTGTTGATCAGTGCTCTCGAAGAGTTGTTTCCTCGCCCTCCTCGGTCGGAAACGAATGTGTCGCCGGTGACACAGTTGTCTCTGTGTCAACGAACGTGTTGGTTACCGCTGTCTCGATGGCTGTTTCGTCGTAGTCGGTGCCGATGAAAACGAGTTCTGTGCGGCGGTCGCCGTGTTCCTCGTGCCACGGGAGGTCGGGACGGTTTGATCGGTACATCTCACGGTCAACAGCTGGGAGGCTGGCAATCCACGGCCCCTGTGCGGTCGCTTGGATCGATGGCCCCGCTTGGCTGATCGTGATCCGGGTGTCGCTGCCGGCTATCCAGACGGTTCCTTTCGCTCGAATCACGCCTGCCGGCAACTCTCGGAGAAATATCGCAAACCGATCTGGGGACACCGGCTGGTGGCGACAGATGGTCGTCGACGAAACGCCATACACCTCGTCGGGATGGGTGTGACCGTCGTGATTTTCGGCGTGGTGATCGTGGGCATGTTCGGCTTCCTCCTCGGACAGTGCTCGCTTCCACCCTGGTAGCGTATCGATGGCGGTGGCAGCAAAGCGATCGATTCCGAGCAGTCGATTGGGCTCAACGGCCGAAAACGTGGTTTCGATCTGTTTGGCGTTAGGCTGGAGTCCCCCAACCAACGACCGGGCTTCGGTCAACTCGTCGTCGGTACACTGATCGGCCTTATTTAACAGGACGACATTTGATAGCTCAACCTGTTCGACCAGCAGATCCGAGAGGGGTCGATCGGCGTCGGTGCCGCGGCGTTCCGGCACCGCGGTGTCGCTAAACTGGTCGAGAAACAGTGGGGTGTCGAGCACGGTGACAACGGCATCAACATCGTACAGGGCGGCGACGCGTGATTCGGTCGTGAACAGTCGCGCGATGGGGGCTGGCTCTGAGATGCCCGACGGCTCCACCACGAGATGATCAAACGATCGATCGCGGGCTAGCCTGACGACTGCGGTTTCAAGATCGTCCTGTAGCTCACAGCAGATGCAGCCGTTCGATAGCTCCGCGACACCGTTGTCGATGTCGAGTTCCGAGCCGTCGGCGACGAGTTCAGCATCAACGTTGACGGCTCCCATATCGTTGACCAACACCGCAAGATCGGTCTCGTCGGCTGTCGAAAGCAGGTGATTCACCAGTGTTGTCTTCCCTGCGCCAAGACTTCCAGAGAGGAGTGTCACCGGAATCACATCGCTCATGCCGCGTCGTAGGATATGGATCCCGTTAACTCTCACCCAGGACTGCGTGCTCCATGCACGGCGGTGTGTCCAAGGGTGGTGAATCCGCATCAGATTTTAATTGTTGTTTGTCATGATAGCTGGTATGCGACTCGCTGAACAGATTGATCGGTTCAGGACGACGTTGAAGCAGTGGCTTCGTGGGCTCTATCACGGGATGATCACCCATCCCGCCTACGAGAAGGTCGAAAAGGAGGCAGAAGACACAGAGGATGCGTTCATGCTTGCGTGTTTCCCAGATGCCTTTGGCATCCCGTCGCCGGTGTCATACTACACCGCCGAACTGCTCCCGTATCTTGAATCTGAGTTTGAGGGGTGGGAACGGCGGCTGTGGGATCGTGACTCGTATATCGAACGGAAGGGTCAGCAGTATCACTTCTGATGGAACCGTTTGTCTTCTTCGGCGGCAAGGGTGGGGTCGGCAAGACGACGGTCTCCAGCAGTTACGCACTCAAATGTGCCCGTGATGGCCACGACACGCTGGTGGTTTCAACCGACCCAGCACACTCGGTTGGCGACGTGTTCGATCAATCCTTTGGCGACGATGCCACCCCGGTTGACGGCGTCGAGAACCTCTGGGCGATGCAGATCGATCCGGACGAAGAGGTCACTCGTCATCTTAACGAGCTGCGACAACAGCTGTCCGAACAGGTATCAACGGCGATGGTCTCGGAGATCAACCGTCAACTGGAGATGGCCCATGGGACACCAGGAGCTTACGAAGCGGCACTGTTCGATCGGTTCGTCGAGGTGATGCGGAATGCAGAGCCGTATGACCGCGTTGTCTTCGATACGTCCCCAACTGGGAGCACGCTCCGGCTGCTCGGGTTGCCGGAACTGCTGGAAGACTGGATCGACCGGCTGATGCAGAAACGGAAGGTTAGTATCGATCTCTTCGAGAAAGCAGCCGTCGGGAACAACGAGCCGCGACGCGTCATGGAGGGTGATCCTGTGTTAGCGCAGCTACAGGATCGGAAGTCCTTCTTCGAGTTTGCTGGACAGACGCTTCGGTCAGATGCAGCCTTCTTTCTCGTCTTCAATCCTGATGAACTCTCACTCAACGAAACAGCTCGGGCGATCGAGGATCTCGAAGCGAGCGATCTGTCGGTTCGTGGCCTCATCGCTAACAAGCTAACGCCCGCTCCGGATGATGATGAAACCGGCCGCGGCGCACAGTATCTCCGAGACCGGATCTCGACAGAATCTCAGCGACTCGCCCGCGTCCGCGAGGAATTTGTTCCGGATCTTGTTGCGACAATCGAAACCCGAACCGCCGAAGTGAAAGGTGATTTGTTGGCAGATGTTGCCGCTGAGATCGAGATCGATACCGCTGTCGACTCGCCATCGCAGGGAGAGTACCAGTAGTACGCCTCCGTCATTCACAGGCGACCAGCAGTACCCACAGCATTTGACTGACACCCTGAGACAGATGCTCGATGAGGGTGCGGTGCTCGATACTTCCCCGACAGCCCAGTACCAACCACCGTGTTGGCTGATCTGGAGCGTCACGAGGCAATCATGACGGCGATTCCGATCACGGCCGCGGCGGCCCAGAGATATCCGAGCGAGTGTTAATTCAGACTGAATCCGCTGCTATCGTCGCCATCTACGACGACGAAGGGTGGACGGTCGCCCACTAGGTCAACTCGCAAAATGTCACCCGGGACACTAACGCCCGACCGCATCCTGTGGCGGCATGCCTCGTCGGTCGGGAAACCCTCGTGCCGGGCGGCTGTCGTCGCGGCCGACAGCGGGCCGATGTACCGTGCCTGGGTTCGCCGGGCTGTCATCGATCCCGAATGGGTACTCGGCCGGGGACTTGTGGCACGCACCCCTACTCGGCCGGCAGGCGACTTACTCCTTCCGCTGTCCCGTCGCCGACGCAATAAGTCACAACACAGTTACTGGTTCGCCACACAGTCCTCGGTGTGCCTTCGGTCGCAACGACGAAACAGTGGCTCGGGCTGCTCGCGGTCGTCGCCGGCAACCTTCTCCCGCTTGTCGGTGTCGCAGTCTGGGGGTGGCGTCTCGATTCGCTGCTCGTCATCTACTGGCTCGAAGCCCTCACAACCGCGCTGTTGGCCGCTGGCAAGGCGCTGTTTGCGAAACAGGGCTCACCTGAGTTGCCGGGCGTCCAGCCGTTGGCCGATCTGCGCGCAAAACGCGGCGGGCTCCGGCCGCGGGCGGGCTGGCCGCCGGTCTACCCGCGAAATGTTCCGTTTGCGGTCTCGATTCTGAGCGTGTGGGCGATAACCGTGGTGCCGGTGAGTCTGCTCGCGTGGCTCTCGTTGGATCTCGTACCGACGCTCTCGGTCGGACTGCTTGTCGGTCTCGCCGCGCTCGTCGCCTCGCATCTCGTTGATTTCCGGTTTGACTACATCGGCGACGAGCGATACGCCGACGTGTCCGCGCGGGAACTGACGCGCACACCGGCCCAACAGGTGCTCGTGCTCATCTGTCTGCTGCCGTTTGCTGCTGGCGAAGCGGCCAGCGGCCCCGCGCTGTTGGGTGTGATCGTCCTCGCCAAGACGGTCGCCGCGGCCTATCGGTTCTATGTCGACCACATGGGCCAGCCGCTGGTCGCCGTTACCGACTACCTCAAACGGAGTGGCGTCCTCGAAACCGAGCCGCTACAGGAGCCGCCGCCGGAACTCACGTTGCCCGACGAACCTATCGAGGGCCGCGTCGACACCGATACCACGGCTGTCGTGCTCGGCAGCATGACGAGCGTCGCCCTTGGGCTGCTCAATCGAGGCGGGCTCATGCTGGCGGCGGTGTTCGTTCTCGGCATCACTGCCGGCCAGCCGCTTGTCGCCGGTCTCGCGGCGGCCGCGTTGCTATCGGTTGTGGCGGTCACCGTCCTGAGTCGATATCTCCGGTTCGGCACCGTCGAGTATCAGCGACGCGGCTCTCAGGTCGTCGCCTACGATCGCCTGCTGGCAGAGCCGCAGTGGATCGCGCCGGTCTACGGCGGCGAGATCGAGGTCGAAAACGCCGTTCCTGACCGCGTGCTTGACACCGGAACGCTAACCCTCTCAACTGACGCGAGCGACGACCGCGAAACCGTTCAACTCGGCCCGGTCGTCGATCTCCATGAGGCTGTTGACACGCTCGGTCTCCCGATCTCGGAGCCACGCCGCCCCGACACCGATTACGCCGTCGTCGGTGCGGCCGGCTTCCTGTTGGTTCTTTTTGCCGTGTTTCCGGTTGGGTTGGTGATCGTCGGCGATCTATCAACGGGTGTCGCCGTCGCGCTCGTTTTGCTCTCCGTTCCGTTCCTGTTGCCGCTGCTGGGTATGCTGCTGTGGGCCAGTCTCTCGCGGATCTGAGTCGTCGGAGCGCGCCCAACGCGCCGCAACGACGCAGTTTTCAGCCGACAACGACGACAAGTCCGGACTGACAAATAGCCGTTTGAGTCTTCACCGCGTATATACGGCTCGTCGCACAACCGCTGGCTGTCATGGAACTTGAGGAGTTCACGCAGGCCAACGCGCCGAAATCCGGCGGCGAGGGCTTCCAGTTGGAGAACAGCAAACTGCTCGATATCGCGGTCGAGGACACCGTTATGGTCAAAGCCGGCTCGATGGTCGCCTACACTGGCGATCTCACGTTCACCGGCAAATCCTCAGCCGAGGGCGGGATCACCGGCTTTGTCAAAGACGCCGTCTCCAGTGAGGGGACGCCGATCATGGAGGCCGACGGCTCGGGGCATCTCTACGTCGCCGACCAGGAGAAAAAGATTCAGGTACTCTCGCTCGACGCCGACGATTCGATCTCGGTCAACGGCAATGATATCCTCGCCTTCGAATCCCGTGTCGACTACGAGATCAACACCGTCGGCGGGCTCTCGGAGGCCATCGCGGGCGGGCTGACAAACGTCTATCTCTCCGGGCCGGGCACGGTCGCGCTGACGACCTACGGCGATCCGCTGGTGGCGACGCCGCCGATCACGACCGACCCCGACGCGACGGTCGCCTGGAGTACGAATCTCTCGCCGTCGATCGGCACCAACAAAACAATCGAAATCGGCCAGCAATCCGGCGAGTCCCTCCAGATGAACTTCACTGGCTCGGAGGGTTTTGTCGTCGTCCAGCCGTACGAGGAGGGCGGCCAGCCGTCCCAACAGTAGCGACCCGTTGGCTCCCCGCGACGGCCGTGTGAGTTTCACCAACGATCCAGACAGATCGACGCACTGCGCCGGGAATCCGACCGACTTATATATGTGAGACGGCTTCGCACGGCAATGACAGTCTCTGTTGGTATCCTCGGTGCAACGGGTGCGGTCGGACAGCGATTCATTCAGCTTCTCGATGGTCATCCAACCTTCGAGATCGACGCGCTCACGGCGAGTGAATCGAGTGCGGGCAAACCCTATCGGGAGGCGGCCAAATGGCGCGCGGACTCGCCGATCCCTGAGGATGTCGCCGAAATCGAAGTCGGCAGCACCGATCCTGACGACGTTGCCGACGACATCGACTTGCTCTTTTCGTCGTTGCCGTCGGGTGTCGCCAGCGAGGTCGAACCCGAATTCTTGGAGGCAGGCTACGTCGTCTCCTCGAACTCCTCGAACGACCGGATGGCCGAGGACGTGCCGCTGACGATCCCCGAGATCAACCCCGACCATCTTGATCTGATCGAAGTACAGCGAGACAACCGCGGCTGGGACGGCGCGCTCATCAAGAATCCGAACTGCTCGACGATCACGATGGTGCCCACGCTGGCCGCCCTCGATGCGGAGTTCGGTCTCGACCGCGCCGACGTGACGACGCTGCAAGCCGTTTCAGGGGCGGGCTACTCCGGGGTCACGTCGATGGAGATCATCGACAACGCGATCCCGCATATCGGCGGCGAGGAGAACAAGATGGAGACCGAATCACGCAAGCTGCTTGGCGAGTTCGACGGCGCGGAACTCTCCTTACACGGCGCGAGCGTCAACGCCTCCTGCAACCGGATTCCGACGCTGGATGGCCACCTCGAAAGCGTCTTCGTCGATCTCGACGACGCGCCGACGCCCGCCGAGGCCCGCGACGCGCTGGAAGCGTTCCCCGGCGTCGACCTCCCGAGCGCACCCGACCAGCTCATTCACGTCTTCGGCGAGGATCAGCCCGACCGACCACAGCCCCGACTCGACCGGAACCGCGACAACGGGATGGCGATCTCCGCAGGCGGCGTCCAGACGACCGACACCGGCCTCAAATACAACTGCCTCGCCCATAACACGCTTCGCGGCGCTGCGGGCGCAAGTATCCTGAACGGCGAGTTGCTGCTCGAAGAAGGCTGGATCTAAGAACCCGAAAACAGCGATCGACGCGCGCTACGACGACTTGTCGTCGCCGTCGTCGTCCGTGTCTGTCTTGTTGGTGGCCTCGTCGAGTTGCGCCTCGATGGCATCGGTTTTTGCTTCCAACCGCTCGGTCGCCGCTGAGACCTCCTCGCTGACGGTTTTTTCAACGGCCGCTTCGACCGTTTCCTCGACGCGTTTGGCGACCTCCTCACCAACGGTCTCCTCAATCGTTTTCTCGACCTCATCGCCGACCGTTTCCTCAACCGTTTTCTCGACCTCCTCACCAACGGTCTCCTCAACCGTTTTCTCAACCTCATCGCCGACCGTGTCCTCAACCGTTTTCTCGACCTCACTGCCGACCGTTTCCTCAACCGTTTTCTCGACCTCCTCACCAACAGTCTCCTCAACGGTCTTTTCGACCTCGCTACCAACCGTTTCCTCAACCGTTTTCTCAACAGTATCGCCGACAGTGGCTTCGACCGTTTTCTCGACGGTATCGCCGACGGTCTCCTCGACCGTTTCCTCCACCGTCTCGCTGACGCCGTCGTTGACGGTCTTGCTGACAGTCTCTTCGACCGTTTTCTCGACGGTATCGCCGACCTCTTTTTTGACTGAGTCGCCAACGGTTTGTTCGACGTTTTCGGCGACTTCCTTCTCGACGGTCTCCTCAACGGCGTTGCCAACCTCCTTTTCGACGGTGTCACCAACCTCCTTTTCGACGGCTTCGGCGACCTCGCGGGTCATCCAGTCGGGGTCGAATCGGGACATCTTCCAGACAACGTGAACAGTATACGACAGCAAGACACCGATACCGAAGGCAACCCCAGTTTGGGTGCCAACAACCACGAGCAAGACGACAGCCAGCGAAATCAGAATCCCGAACGCCATATCGACCAGGAAGTCGATACGGTTCGGCTTCATTGCTCCCCTCCGGCCTGCTGAATACAGATCAACATACGATCGCTACTTGGCCCGTGGGCTTAGTCTCCTCGTCTATGGCCGTACGGTTTAGGTCGGTGGGAACGGTACACACAGTCATGTATGTCCGCGACGGAAATGCTCGGGATGAAGCGTGGCTGCGTGAGGGGATCGAGTCGATGGGACTCGACGATCCAGCCTTCCGGACGGACGGGTACGTGATCGCCGTCGAGGAAACCTCCGATGAGCGGGCTGGCTTCGGCCGGCTTCGCGTCCATGCAGGCGAGCCGACGATCGGCGAGCTCACCACCATCGGTGTCTACGAGCCGTGGCGCGGTCAGGGGGTCGGTGCCCATATCGTCGAACGGCTACTCACGAAAAGCGGCGATGCGGGCTGTGAATCGGCGTACATCCTGACCGACGAGCCCGACTATCCAGCACAGTTCGGCTTCGAGCGATGTCAGGAAGAGGAGCTTCCGGAGCCGCTTGTCGATCGCCGAACGGAAAAACAGTCTGTGGTCGACGACGAGCTCGTCGCCCTCAGGATCGATATCGAGGCGTTTGCGATGCCGCCACGGTTCCGAGAGGCATTCAAGACTGCCAGCCCCGCAGGCGGGGAACCGACGGCCGACGACGACGAGGATTTCGGCATCGACGCCGAGACGGCAACCTACAAGTACAATACAGGGCGTTGAGACGGGCCGAGCCTACCGGTCGTCGAGGAAATCGGTGCTAAAGACGATGTAGGTCAAGACGGTCGTAAACAGGATCGGCGGGAGTTGGGCGAACGCCCACAGCGGTTCGAGCCCGAAGTTCAGAATCAACACCGCGTTGCCGACGCCGAGAGCGAGAAACGGCAGCGCGTAGAGGGCTGCCTGCCGGCGGTTGCGACCGTCATCGCCGAGGGCATCTGTGGGTGACTCCGATCCTCCCATCGTCGACGACTCAGAACGCGCCATCGTCGACGACTCCGAGCTTTCGGTCTCACCGGTCGGCGGTACCATAGCTCCCTGTATGGGCCGACGAGTAAAAAGCGGGCGTCTTTCAGTTCGGCTCGTGATCAAACCGCGAGGCCACCGACACCAAGCCGTAGAGCACCCCGATCGCCAGCGCGATCACCACCATCCCGTACAGCGTCATCGCCCCCGGCGAGATCGGCACAGTCACGAGACCGAAGGGCTCGATCGCATCGAGGCCGCCACCGCCGTTGGCACCGACAACAAAGCCGAGGACGCCGCCCAATGCGACCATGCCGATCCCCAATCCTAGGAGGATGCGCCGGCCAACACCGGTATCGTCGGATTGCGTCACACACTTGTTAGGTGCCGCGCTGAATAGAACCTTTCTGTCCGGTCGCCGGGGCCATGGCGATCGAGAGGAGGATCATGACGGCGGCGACCCCGGCACCAGCGCTGACACCGGCGACCAGCGGGATCGCCAACCACCAGCCGGCGGCTGTTCCGCCGGCAACCGAGGCTGGCATCGCGGCCAGCAACCCATCGTAGCGGGTCAGCGACGACGGTTTGTGCATGTTGATTCACTATGTCGCCTCGTAATTAAATATTATTATTCGGTGGGTTGACACAAAGCTATTTGCCGGTCGGGCCTCCCTGCCCGGTATGGATGATCCGCTGATCGAGCGCGCACGCGAGGCTCTCGCGGAGGCGTATGTCCCCTACTCCGAGTATCGCGTCGGGGCTGCACTTCGGACGGCCGACGGCACAATCTTCACCGGCTGTAACATTGAGAACGCCAACTACTCCAACAGCCTCCACGCCGAGGAGGTGGCGATCGGGACGGCGGTAGCGGCGGGCCACCGGGAGTTCGATCGGCTCGCGGTGAGTTCCGGGGTACGAGATGGCGTCACCCCCTGTGGGATGTGCCGACAGACACTCGCCGAGTTCTGTGCTGACGACCTCACGATCGTCTGTGATCTGGGGGACGGGGTCGCTACGTACTCGCTCGGGGAGCTACTGCCGGAGACGATCTCGGCGTCGACGCTTTCGGCCGCTGACCGTGAGAACGCGGGGTCGACACGCGGGACAGAGCCAACCGACGAGGAGCCGACATGACCGATACCGACAAATCAGCCGCCATGAAAGACAGCGAAGACCCCAACACTGACCGCCAGTACCACCTGGAAGTCACCGACGACGACGTTGCCGACAGCGTGCTTCTTCCTGGCAACCCCGAACGGGTGACCAAGATCACCGACGTGTGGGAGACCGCGACCGAGGTTGCCAGCCACCGGGAGTACCGCACCGCAACCGGCCGGTATCAGGAGACGCCGATCTCGGTGACCTCCACGGGGATCGGCGGCCCATCGACGGGGATCGCCGTCGAGGAACTCGCCCGCGTCGGCGCAGAGACGCTGATCCGTGTCGGCTCCTGTGGCACCGTCCGGCCCGATATCGCCGTTGGCGATCTTGTGATCACCTCGGGGGCGATGCGGGGCGATGGGACAAGCGAGGAGTATATCGACGAGAGCTATCCGGCGAGTGCCGACTACGAGGTGATCGCCGCGTTGGTCGCCGCCGCCGAGCGACTGGGGTATGCATACCACGTTGGCGTCACGCTCAGCACCGACAGCTTCTATGCCGGCCAGGGGCGGCCAGGGTTTGCGGGGTACGAGGCACCCGGCAGCGACGATCTGTTGGAAACGCTCAGATCTGCCAACGTCGCCAACATCGAGATGGAGGCCGCAACGCTGTTGACGCTGGCAAATCTCTACGGGCTGCGCGCCGGCGCGGTGTGTGCCGTCTACGCCAACCGTGAAACCGGGGTTTTCGAGACGGTTGGCGCGCGGAAGGCGGCCGAAACCGCGAGCCTCGCGGTCGCGCTGCTGGCCGAGATGGATGCGGAAAAAGCGGCCGCCGGCGTCGACCGCTGGCATCCTGGCCTCTCAATCGAGTGAGCCCGCCGGAAAAGCGCGGCAGCGTTCCAAAGCCGCTTTATCCGAGGGCCCCAGAAGCAGGGGTATGTCAGCCAGCGTTGTCGTTGTCGGTGCCGGCTATGCCGGTGCTGGAACCGTGAAAGCGTTTGAGGAGGAGATCGAGGAGGGGGAGGCTGAGCTTACGTGGATCTCCGAACACGATTACCATCTCGTCTTACACGAGACCCACCGCGTGATCCGCCATCCGGAGGTCGAATCGAAGGTGGCGATCCCGGTCGACGAGATCAAATCGCCGTCGACGAACTTCATCCGCGATCGGGTCACCGAGATCGACACCGACGATCGCACACTCGAACTCCAAGACGGCGAGGCAGTCGACTACGATTACCTGCTCGTAGCGGTCGGTAGTTCGACCGCTTTCTTCGGGATCGATGGCCTCGAAGAGCATTCGCTAACGCTCAAAAGCCTCGATGACGCCCGCGAGATCCACGAGGCGATCCGGGCGGCCGGCGAGGAGGCCACGCAATCCGAGCCGGCACAGGTGCTTGTCGGCGGCGCGGGGCTCTCAGGGATCCAGATCGCCGGCGAGATCGCCGGCTACCGCGACGACACCCACGCCCCGATGGACATCAAGCTGATCGAAGGGCTCGATGAGATCTTCCCGGGCAACGACCCCGAAGTACAGGGTGCGCTGAAAAAACGCCTGCTGGATCGTGATATCGAGATCCTCACCGGCGACTTCATCTCCGAGGTCGACGACGAATCCGTCTATCTCGGCGAGGAATCGATGCCGTACGACGTGCTCGTGTGGGCCGGCGGCATCACCGGCCGTGATCCGGCCGCCAACAGCGACCTAGAGAAGGATGAGCGATCGAACCGACTGCACACCGAATCGAACTTCCAGACCAGCGACGACCGGGTGTTTGCGATCGGTGACACCGCACTGATCGATCAGGGCAACGACGAGCAGGCACCGCCGACAGCCGAGGCCGCCTGGACGGCCGCGGAGGTTGCCGGCGAGAATCTCGTGCGAGCGCTCCGCGGCGCGCCGCTGAAATCCTGGAAACATAAGGACAAAGGAACGGCCATCTCGATCGGCGAGGATGCCGTCGCCCACGATGTGATGGGGGTTCCGATCAACACGTTCGGCGGGATCGCCGCGAAAACGCTCAAAAAAGCGATCGCGGCCCGGTGGATCGCTGAGGTGAGCTCGACACAACGAGCCCTCAGCGCGTGGAGCGATATGTAGGATCGGGCAGCCACAGACTGAACCGGAACACCGCCGAAAAACAGCTTTTTCGACTACTCGTCGACCGGGGCGACCATCTCGTCGATCTCAAGGATCAGAATGCTATCAGTGTCGTCTTTGGCATCAAGCGTGCCCGTGATCCGGAGTTTCGAGAGCGGCGTCGGGCCGACGGTCACCGAATCACCCTCGTGGAAATCCCGAATCGATCCCTGAAGGTGGATCTCAGCCCGGCAGAGCTCGGGATGGTGGACACTGGAGAGATCGATGCTTTCGACGGTCGCGTTGTTGATCGGCTCGCCGTTGTGCTGGAGGGGTACCGGCGCCGGCTCATCCATCTGATCAACATCCAGGGCTTCGTAGGCGTCGGCGGTCGGCTTATAGCCGCCTTTCGGTCCGGGAACCCCCTCGACGAGTTGGAGGGCTTTGAGGCTCTGCATCTGGTTGCGGATCGTCCCGGGGTTGCGGTCGACCTCCTCGGCGATATCCTCGCCTTTGATCGCGTCTTCGGCCTCGCGGTGGAGGTTGGTCAGTGCGGTCAGAATGGTTTTCTGACTTGGCGTGAGTTCGATCGATGACATGGATCATCGTTCGATGGGACTACGCATAAATCCGATGGAAGAATAATTACAGTTCAGGTGATAAATTTCAGTTCGGACTCGCCGCAAAATTCTTTCGAGGTGACAAACAAATCCTCTCTGTTTCACCGATCGTGTCCCGTGACAGACACACTCAGGGCTGCAGTTGTCGTTGTACCTGTTCGGCGACAGCTGATCGAAACGCGGCCTGATCGAGGCGATCGGCACCCAGAAACGCAGCGGGATGGTGCCGGCCGACCGTCGCACAGAGTCGATCGGTGACCGTGTCGACGACGACCGGCTGCTCGGCCGCACGGAGCGACGCAGCGATCTCCTCGATCCGTTCTTTGGTTGCGTCTTCGGTGACCAGCGCGTCGATCGAGTGGGTCGCCTCCGGTTTGTTTGCTCCCGACGGTGGTGCGGATGTAGGCATCGCAGCCCCCGATACCATACCGCGGTGGCCCTGTTTATTACGGATCACAACGCCCGCGGCCGGCCCGTCGTACCACGCCGATCGCGGAATCTCGTAGTCCGCAACGCTGAAATCCCGAGCGTGAGCCTCGCGTGCGAAGGTGTTGACAGGGTCGAGCCCGAGCCGTCGAAAGATGCCATCGGCGGCATCCGGCGGGCGAAACGTCTCGTCGTCAGCCGCCCACACGTCAGTCCCCAGAAACGGGGGCATCGACGCAAGATCGTAGGGCACCGACTCCCGGGTGGTCGCCACGCCGTAGAAGGTGACCCCCTCCACGTCGTCGACAGCCGCCCGCAACGCGTCGCGGTCAAGTGACTCCCGGATGTGCCGAACTGCACACCGAAATGGGAGCGGGATGGCGTTGGGGTCGTCGTAGACTGTCTTGGCGTCGCCGACACGGAGGAGTCCCGAGTCCTGAAGCTGAAAACACAACGGCCGACCATCGATCAGCTCCAGCAGCCAGAGGTGGCCCGAAAGAAGCTCATCCGGCGCGTCTGCGACCGGTCGAAGGGGCGGAAACTCGTTCACACGTTAGTCGTCGCTTGCGGTCGCTGTCTCGGGGTCGGTGGCGAGATCAACGTCGGCCTCGGATTCGTCGGTCACCATCTCCCGTGGGATCACGTCGAGACAGGCGACGCGGTCGTCAGCTGCGAGATCCATCACGATCACACCCATCGTGTTGCGGCCGACCGTCGAGATGTCTTCGACGGGTGTTCGCATAATCTGGCCCGACCGGCTCATCACGACGAGATGGTCGCCCGGCCCGACGGTTTCCATCGCACAGACCGGCCCGTTTCGGTCGCCGGTTTTGATGTCGATCAGCCCTTTCCCGTTGCGCGATTGAACCCGATAATCCTCGATATCGGAGCGTTTGCCGTAGCCGTTTTCGGTCACCGTGAGCACCCAGCTGTGGCGATCGGTGTCGACGGCGGCGACGCCAGCGACCGTATCGTCGGGCTGGAGGTCGATCCCGCGGACGCCGCGGGCGCTCCGGCCCATCGCCCGCACGTCGCTCTCGTCGAAGCGGATCGACATGCCGCCCGCGGTCGTCACCACGAGCGTCCGGTCGCCGTCGGTAACCTCCACATCAACGAGTTCGTCGCCATCCTCCAGTCGGATCGCGCGGATCCCCGAGGTGTGGATGTTCTGGAACGCCGCGACATCGGTGCGTTTGATGTAGCCGTCGCGGGTAACCATCGTCAGATAGCGGTCTGTATCCCCCTCCTCGACGGCGATATCGTCGGTGTTGACGACCGCGGTGATCTCCTCGCCGTCGTCGAGATCAAGGATGTTGACCGCGGATTTCCCGCGGGCGGTGCGGCCCATCTCGGGGATCTGGAACCCACGGAGCTTGTAGATCTGGCCGCGATTGGTGAAACAGAGCAGGTAGTCGTGGGTGTTGGCGACAAACACCGAGGAGACGGCGTCGCCTTCCTTGAGGTCGGTGCCGATGATCCCTTTCCCGCCGCGGTGCTGAGCGGAGAACGTCGACAACGGCATCCGCTTGATGTAGTCGTCTTCGGACATGGCGACGACGATATCCTCCTCGGGGATGAGATCCTCGTGGGCGACGGTGTCGGTATCCTCGATAAACGAGGTTCGCCGCTCGTCGTCGTACTCGGCTTTGATTTCGAGCAGTTCCTCTTCGATGACGCCGAGCAGTTCCGATTCGTTTTCGAGGATCTCGGTGAGGCGGTCGATCCGTGCCTGTACCTCCTCGTACTCGTCTTTGATCGCCTGGGCCTCCATCGAGGTCAGCGAGCCGAGCTGCATCGAGACGATGTGGTCGACCTGATCCTCGGAGAAATCAAACTCCTCGCGCAGGGCGGCTTTCGCGGCGTCGCGGTCGTCGGCATCCTGAATGGTTTCGACGACGCTGTCGACGTTGTTGAGCGCAGTCAGCCGGCCCTCGAGGATGTGGGCGCGATCCTCGGCCTCGTCGAGCTCGTACTGGGAGCGACGGCGGACGACATCCCGGCGGTGATCGACGTAGTGTTTGAGTGTTTCGCGGAGATCCAACACCTGCGGCGCGCCGTCGACTAAGGCGAGATTGATGACGCCGAAGGTCGATTCGAGGTGGCTTTCCAGCAGCTGGTTTTTGACCACGTCGACCATCGCGTCGCGTTTGAGATCGATGACGACGCGGATCCCGTCGCGGTCGGACTCGTCGCGGAGATCTCGGATCCCCTCCAGTTTGCCCTCGTTGACATCCTCGGCGATGCGCTCGACGAGGCGGGCCTTGTTCTCCTGGAAAGGAAGCTCCGAGATGACGATCCGACCCTCC